>Ga0070659_100000436_pt1 | contig 31452 bp, 15 predicted proteins | sample KBSC23metaG_FD_64666 | JGI IMG/M metagenome (GOLD analysis project Ga0070659, IMG submission 64666) | Corn rhizosphere microbial communities from Kellogg Biological Station, Michigan, USA - KBS C2-3 metaG | ecosystem: Host-associated > Plants > Roots > Rhizosphere > Soil ... | reverse complement strand
GCAATAATTCATACATCGCTTTGGTCTCTGCAAGTTCGATTGGGTTCCAGTCATATTTAAGATAATCAAAACCCCATGCGGTCCACTGCTTTACATCGCGGTCCCAAAAACGATACTGGCCGATGGCATAAGGCAATAATTTCTTATTACGGGCAATTTTTTCAGTCGTTTTTGTAAAGACACCCTCGGGGTTCATTGACGAGCCGCCGATGTGATGCCCGTAGGATTCTACCCATGGCGTTGAATAAATGCCAGCCTTCAGACCAAGCCCGTGAATTTCATTGACCAGAGCTTGCATGTCGGGAAAGGTAGCGCTATCCGGAAGGATCCCACCGAAAGCACCTCCCCTTTTCCCCTGCCAGACATCGTCGATATTAATATAAGTCCATCCGTGATTAATCAGCCCGCTGCTTTTCATTGCTCTTGCATTTGCCAAGACCAACTCCTGCGTTACTTTGCTTGCGTATACATTCCAGCTATTCCACCCCATTGGAGGCGTAAGCGCAATTTCTTCACCGACAACAATCTTGAGGGTTCGCCTCGATTCGCCCCACTTATTTTTTGCATGCAGCATCAGAAGATATTCTCCCTCTTTAGCAATAATGCCGGAAATTCTTCCCGTATTGCCGTCTACAAGCAGGCCATTAGGTATGTTCTCCGCAGAAAACTTGATCGGCCTCAAACCAGTAGCCGGAATCGTAAAAAGTATTGGGTGACCGGGGCGAACGCCGAAAACCTTTGGGCCATTGATTTTTGGTTTCGGACTTTCCTTCGGCGTAAGTATATATTTTGAAAAGCTATCCTGGCCTTGGGCATTTTGCTGCGAACGGCCGACGAGTCCAAAATGACAAGCTACGATGAAGTAAAAGACGCTTCGAAAATAGCTACGTTTCATAATTTGCACGCTTTACTGGCTTTTTAAAGGGGCCGGATCAAACTTGCCCCTCAATGCTTTTGTAATCTTTTGTTTACTTAGTTTTTTCAGCACTAACCTTACCCTTCACCTCGAGTCTTACCACTGATGCAATTTTATTAGGGGCATTATCAGGCAGCTTGATTTCGACTGCGCCATTTTCTGACTTTGCCTTGATTTTTTCATTGCTGCCCAAAAGGCTCACGGATACAATTTCATTCGGCAGTTCGGGCGTCAACAATTTTTTATTCTCCGGATAGTCAAATATGTGCAGGTACAGGACGGTATTGCCCTTATTTTCTTTTTTGGTAATGCGCCCCCAGGAAACGGGGCCAAAGGGGCTTGCGCTTGTGCCGTAAATTGACTCACCATTGACTTTCATCCAATCACCTATGCCTTTTAACAGCTCAACGCTCTGCTCCGGGAACGTCCCGTCAGCCTTGGGGCCAACGTTTAATAAATAATTACCACCCTTTGAGGCAATATCAATTAAATTATGGACAAGGGTTTCAGTGGACTTCCACTTATTATCCCAACTTTTGTATCCCCAGGTGCCGTTCATGGTCATGCAGGTTTCCCAATCTTTTCCATCAAGTTCACCAAGGTTTGGTATTTTTTGTTCCGGAGTTTTATAATCTCCCGGGAAATTCGGTCTTTTCAACCGGTCGTTGGTAATGATCATTGGTTGCAAACTCAGAACTGATTTTAATTTTTCGGCAAATTCGTCGGTCATTCCAGTTGGGGTGTCCCACCACAGCACGGCCACGTCTCCATAATTTGTAAGCAATTCTTTCACCTGTGGCACAGATACATCGTCAATGTATTGGGCCATTGTCTTTGTTGTTTGCAAAGAGTCCCAGTGGCCAGTATGCGAAGCCGTATAGGCGTCGATCGCCGCAGAATCAGGATTTGGCCATCCCTCACTCGCAGCCTTCCTCGCAGCCGCCCCGCCGGGGTTATTCCAGTCCTGCGCCTGGGAGTAATAAAATCCGAGCTTTATGCCGTATTTCTTGCAGGCGGCGGCAAGCGGTGTTAGTACATCCTTTCCATATGGCGTTGCATCTACAATATTCCATTTGCTTGCTTTGGATTTAAACATGGCAAATCCATCGTGGTGTTTGGCAGTGATCACAATATATCTCATTCCAGCATCCTTTGCCATTTTCACCCATTCCTCAGCGTTATATTTTACCGGGTTGAATTGCTTTGCGTACTGCTGGTATTCTTTTACAGGGATTTTTGCACGGTTCATAATCCATTCTCCGCCCCGCTGCACCTGGTGCCCTTTGTAGTTGCCGGCAAGCACTGCGTAATCGCCCCAGTGGATGAACATGCCGAAACGCGCATCGCGCCACCATCTCATACGGCTATCGTGTGAAGTGTCTTGTTTGGATTGAGAGAATAGTTGATTCCAACAACTTAGAATTAAAATAAAACAAATGAATTTCTTCATACAACGGAGTTTAAGCATTTGAACATGCAACTAAAGAATAAATAGGCACACCGCAATATGGAAGATTAACCAGTTATTCAATCATTTTGACGTAGCTACGGAAAATATAAATGGCTGCTATATTTTTAGACCCCGCAAAGAGATCGTCGCTTTTTGCAACCCTGCAGAGGACGCAGTGAGTTTTATTATCCCGGAATGTTCTGCTGATTGAATCACCACTACGCATTGCCCGTTGAAAGCCTTCATTTCATGGCCGGCCAGTGATTGTATATTAGTGGGATCCCCGTTGGCCACACCACGAATACAACCAGCACCCCCGACGTTAAAAAAAATATTGTTGTCAGCGACCGGGCAAATGTTGCCATTCTTATCAAGTACCCGCACTGTAACAAAGGAAAGATCGTTGCCACCTGCTTTTATCATTGTTCGGTCGGCAAGCAATTCAAGCCGGAAAGGATCGCCTGCCGTTCGCTCAGTAACAACATCTGCTTTCCGTCCATTGTTATCATAAGCAACCACCTTGATCTCGCCTGGTTCATATCTTACACTGTCCCAACGCAGGCGATAGCGGCCGTAAAGCGAAGTATCCTTTCTCTGAACGCCCTGGCTTTTCCCATTGACAAAGAGTTCTGCCGACGAATAGGAAGTATAACAATATACGGGCGTAATCTCACCTTCCCTTCCTTTCCAGTTCCAGTGTGGTAAAAGGTGCAAAACTTTCTTATCACTCCACTGGCTTTGATAAAGGTAATAGCGGTCCTTTGGGATGCCGGCCAGGTCTATAATGCCAAAATAAGAACTATGTGACGGCCAGTTGTTGTTGTAAGGAGTTGGCTCGCCGAGATAATCAAAACCCGTCCATACAAACTCACCAGATACGAAATCATAATCATCCTGCAGCGCGAACTCAACATCGGGGGCATTCCCCCAGCCTGGCATTTCCATGTCGTAAGAACTGCACTGATTATTGGCGTACCTATAATTCTTTCTCTGGATTACAGGAAACATATACTCACCTCGACTGCTGATAGTGGAATTGGTTTCGCTACCCAGTAGCCTCCATTCCGGATGCTGTGCATGTAATTGCTGATAGCGATAAGTTCGGTAGTTCACACCTACTACGTCCACTACACCTGCAAGGCCGTTTTTAATGGCGTTATCGATGCTGTTAAATCCTGAAACAGTTAATCTTGTTGGATCTTCACTATGGACAATATCCACAAGGAATTTCGCGGTTTTTGCTCCATCCTTATTGCCCTGCTCCGGAACTTCATTACCAATACTCCATAAAACAACACAGGGATGGTTGCGGTCTCTTTTGATCATGGAGCGAAGATCTTTCTCAGCCCACTGAGCGAATAGTTTGTTATAGCCGTTTTTGCATTTCGGGATCTTCCACTCGTCGAAAGCTTCGTCCATCACTATGAATCCCATGCGGTCGCAAAGATCAAGTAATTCTGGTGCCGGGGGGTTATGGCTGGTCCGAATAGCATTGCATCCCATCTCTTTGAGCAACTGCAATTGCCTCTCCAGTGCTCTATAGTTAATGGCGATTCCCAGGGGCCCAAGATCATGGTGGTTACAAACACCGTTGATCTTCGTCGGAATGCCATTGAGCAAAAACCCTTTGTTGCTGTCGAAGCTGATTGATCGAATTCCAAATGGAGTTTCATACTGATCAATTAACTGGCTCCCGGAAAAAATTTTTGTGATAGCCTTGTAAAGACTCGGTGTCTGCGTGTCCCATAGGTGTGGATTTATTACAGTGGATTGCTGTGCTACAGTTGTGTCTTTTTTAAGCCGGAAGACTGATGTTAGGGTTTGCAAGACCTTTCCGCCAGGATCCACAATAAGCGTAACCAATCTAACCTTTGCAGCTTGCCTGTTTTGATCGCTGATCTCGGTAGCGATACGAACGGTAGCCTGCATTTTGCTAACCGAAGGTGTTACTATATAACTACCCCAATGTTTAACGTGAACCGGGTTGGTTAACACGAGCCGCACATTGCGATAAATACCTGCTCCTGGGTACCAGCGGGAAGATTCTTCCATGTTTTCCAACCGGACAGCGAGCAGATTCTCTTTTCCAAACACAATTTTATTAGAAAGATCAAAACTAAACGAAGAATAGCCATAGGGCCATGTGCCAACGGAATCACCGTTGAGATAGACAACGGCATGGCTCATCGCTCCGTCGAATTCGATGAAAACGCTTTGGTCCCTTTCCGTATTCGGAATAAAGAATTTTTTTCTGTACCAGCCGATACCAGTCCAGGGAAGGCTGCCGGTTCTTCCAACCCGCAATGCCGATTTTTTTTCTCCATCTTCACTAACGGTTACAGTTTGTGCATCAATCATTTTATCGAAAGGACCTTTTATGGCCCAGTCGTGCGGAACAGCAACCGTTTCCCATGCCCTATCATCGTAATTTAATAAGACAGCATGCGGCGGATCGGCTTTGATGAACTTCCAATCCCTGTCCAGCAGAACGACTTTTCGTTGCGCATAAAGTGTTATTGCAAACAGTAAAAAACAGATGAATAAGATTGTTCGTCTCATCGCCTAATTTGATTTGATTTTTTGTCGAACCCATGTAAACAGCCTCTTTTCATCGCCGCTTTACATGACGGTCTTCACTTTTTTGCGCCTACATCATAGGGATATACTACCTGCAGTTTTACACAGTGTATTTTTTTCGTCCCGTAATTAACGGACGGCATTTCAGAAGACAGTTGAAAAATGCCACCATCATCTTTTTTCAATTTCGGATCTTTTATAACATAACTTCCTTCTGGCATATCGCCAGCACCTTCTGTTTGAAAAATGACATTTCCTGACCAGGAAGCATTCAAATAAGGCCCTTCAATTTTGGATGCTTCTTGTCCTCCTTCAATAATGTTATTCGCCACCTGTACATTGGTTGCACCAAGACCATTTTTTCTTGGTGTCATAACAATATTTCGTTTGTTGTTTACAAGCGTGTTCAATGCAATTAAAATCCCATCAGGACGATCGTGTGACGTAAGTTTTGCTCCATCGGCAACTTCGCCATCCCCGTTGCCAATTGTAATAGCGGGATTACAGTTTTCAAAATAATTGCTATAAATAAGATGATCATCACCAAAAATCCTTAGGCCGGGAGTGTTATAAAAATAATTGCCATACACCTGCGATTTGTTGCCATGCCGCAAAGTAAATTGTGCAGGGCAATTGCGGATGGTATTGTATCGAAGAATAACTGCCGATGCTTTAATTGAAATTAATTCATTTTCACCAGCACAATCCTCAAACAAATTGTATTCGCAAATACTGTTACTAAATGACATGCTGAAGCCGCTCAATCCAAATTGAAATGCTTCGGCTCCGTTCTTTCCACCCTGGTCTTTGAACGATTTGAAATAATTGTGGTGAATCCAAAGTCTTTCTGCGATTTGGCTTCCGGTTCCTCTAATAGCCAAAAACCGGCCCATTGCATTTTTATTTTGGAATGTGTTGTGGTCGATTTCATTATCATTCCCAGCAATCAAAAGATCTTCGCCACTCCCCGGCGTTTCAAAAATATTATTTGTCCAACGGCAAAAGCTACTGCCCGGCGAAGACTTTGCCCTTGAAGCTGCGTGAGTGAATTTAAAGTCACGAATAGTAACATACGCAGAAGGACTTACTAAATTAAAGCCGCCGCTACCTGTGATCTCGGCTTTTCCAAAATCCTGTGCTGCAATAGTGATCTGATGCTCTTTTGTTCCAACACAGGCGACGTTTATGTCAGAAGTCGTTGTATAGACCCCGTCTTTGAGGATAATTTCATCTCCGGGTTTGGCTTGATTTACGGCCGATTGGAGCTCCGAAATGGAAGATACAGTTACAGTGTTTGCAAAAACTTTTCCCGGTAAAAGCAGCAGCACTAAAAATAGTTTTTTCATACCTTGTATTTAAAAATATTAAAAGAGCTTTTTCCCTTCATTTAATTTTTTCATTCTCAATAAAGCTTCGAAATAATAGTAATCCGCATAGATCAGTGGTACATCTACTTCGCTATTGACTGGCCTGGAGCCTGTGCTGTGTAAAAGAATAAAACCCTTGTTCTCTCCTATTGGCGAACGATAATACTTGGTTAAGTTTTCAATGATTTTATCGGCGGCTTTTCGGTATTCATTTTTGTTTTTACTGTAAGTGCTTAGTTCGTACAATGCAGAAGCCATTACCGTTGCGGCAGAGACGTCTCTTGGCTCATGCGGAATATTTGGCGCATTGAAATCCCAATATGGAATTAAATCCTTAGGAAGATTCGGATGATGTAGAATAAACGAGGCAATATGTTCTGCCTGGTTTAAAAATTGTTTGTTTTTTGTTTCACGATAGCACATCGTAAATCCATAAAGCCCCCATGCTTGTCCTCTGGCCCATGCAGATTCATCGGAATAGCCTTGGGCTGTCTGTTTTTTTCTTACGCCGCCGCTTGCGGTATCGTAATCAACTACATGGTACGAGCTGTAATCCGGACGAAAATGGTTTTTCATTGTTGTTGTAGCATGAGAAAGAGCTATCCTATAGTATGAAGAATCGCCGGAAAGTTTTGTTGCTTCAAACAACAATTCAAGATTCATCATATTGTCAATGATCACTGGATAATTCCATTGATCTTTGTGATGATCCCACGAACGAATCACACCAACTTTCGGATTGAATCGTGCTGATAATGTTTTTGCAGACTGAATGATGACGTCTTTATAGTGCGCATCGTTTATCAGGTGGTATCCTTGTCCAAAGCTGCAATAAATCTTAAAACCCATGTCGTGAGTACCGCCATTCGTTTTTTCTTTTTCAATGTTGGCCGTGAAATTTTCAGCCTGCGTTTTCCAATAATCTTTTTTTGTTTCCTCGTACAAAAACCAAAGCTCACCGGGAAAGAAACCGCTTGTCCAATCAGCTGAACGAACCATTTTCAAATTACCCGCGGTATCCATTGTCCTTGGAGAAACCAAATCAATTCTATTTTCTCGCGCTTCCTGGATTTCACTAAGCATCAGCTTCGTTTGTTGTTCTGCATCTGAAAATACTTTTGATAGTTCAATCCGTTGCCTTGGCAATGAAATCAATTGTACTTCCAGCAATTTCATCAATTCAGCTTTTCCAAATGAAAGGGGATAAATCCTTAAGCTGTGTATCCCCGGGGACAAAAAAACAGTTCCCAACTGGTTTGTTATTACGGTCGTTCCTTTTTTATCTGTTTTTACAGCGTGATGCGAATAGTTTTCATCCAGCGCAAAAGCGTATGCACCGCCAGCACTTGCATCGGGCGCCAAATATTTAATCATTATTTTAAAATCAGAAGGAGAAGAAGTTCTGAAATTCCAGCTCAAACTTTGTTCATTCGATTTCCACCCTTCCACATAATATCGATCTTTTTTCCCGTCACCAAAAGAAAAGCCATCTCCTTTTTGTGTTGCATCGTAGGCAAGCAGTCGTGTTACAGGAATATTTGTAGAAACATATCGAATCGCATCGGTTTTCAATTCACCTTTTGTCTCAACAACCAAAACTGTATTCACTGTATCAATTGCTTTCTTCGGAAGGTTGATCACCAAATCTTCGGCATCGGGTTTTAAAAATGCAAATTGTTTCTTAGGATCAGAAAGTAAATAAATTTTGCTGACAGCGGATTCCAATCCACCAACGTATAATTTGCCATCAGAGGGCCAATTAAAAACATGTAAGTACAATTTATTTCCTTTCAAAGTTGAAACACCCCAACTCTGCAAAGGCAAAGGGCTTGCCTTCGTTCCATAAATACTTTCACTGTTTTTATTCATCCATGCACCAATACCTTTTAAAATCTTTACATCTCGCTGATCAAAAGTTCCGTCTCCTTTCGGACCAATATTCATCAACAGGTTTCCACCTCGCGAGGCTGCGCTGGCAATAAGACGAATAAAATGTGAAGGAGGCTTGTGACTGCTGTCAAACTTAGAATAGCCGTACGATTCATTGGTTGTCGGAATGGCTTCCCAATCGCCGGTCACGGGATAAAATTCCGCAGGGCGGTCAGCCGTGTTCTTATAGTCACCGAAGTTGGAATTTTCGAAACGGACCAACCTTCCGTTGACGACGACATTTGAATCAATATCCCGGATTGCTTTCAGTATTCTGATATTTTCCGATAATGGCAATTTTTGTGGCGTATCGAACCACAAAATATCCGGATGATATTTGCGGATCAATTCCTGTATTTGCAGGATTGCCTTCCCGTCCACATATTTTTTTGCCTTCTCTAGCAATTCCGGATGCAAATCGTACCAATTTCTTCCGCCGTAAAGGTTCAAATCACCGCCCGGATTTTTATATTCCCAGTCATTCCCCGGTGCATCGGGATGTTCCCAATCAAACGCATGCGAATAATAAAAGCCGAACTTCATCCCATATTTTTTACATGAGGCCGAGAGCTCCATCATCGGGTCTCTTTTAAAGGGCGTTTGTTCATAAATATTAAAATCAGAAACCCCCGAAGGAAACATGGCAAAGCCGTCGTGATGTTTGGAGGTTATGATTATATAGCGCATACCAGCGGCCTTTGCATTTTTGACCCACTCCTCGGCATTGAATTTTACGGGATTAAATTGATGCGCCAGTTGCAAATACTCGGCCCGTGAAACTTTTTCCTTTCTCATCAAATGCTCGGCATAACCCTCAACTTTTTTGCCCTTCCATTCACCGCCAGCTTGCGAGTATACGCCCCAGTGAATAAACATTCCAAACCTGGCCTGGCGCCACCATGCAATTCGCCGGTCATGGTTCCTCATTGATGCAGTCCACCAGCCAGCCAACGCATTTTGAATTGCCGCCTCATCCCTCTGCTTTCCCCTTCGAATTTTTTCCGGTTCTTCATCAACATTATGATCTTTCGAATTTGTTTGCGATGCATCCATTGTGTTTTGTGCGCTGGCAGCCAAAACAAAACTCAAATTGAAAACAAGAATTGCGAAAATTAGTCTTTGTATTTTCATTGTACCGGTAAATGTTTTTTAATATTCTCCCTTATTCCGCTATACGGCCTGGATTGAGTATTGCTGCTGCACGGGTACAGCTCGATTATTCTGATAACGACTGGCTGCTGCCCTTATCAACGTTCGCCATTAAAACCAAATCAACGGATGGCGAACTGGTAAATTTCTAATCACTTCTTCAACTACCGGATCATGGTCCAGCCTTTTCCAGGTGCCTAACCAATCCTTATTCTCAAATGCAAGGGCGCCGAAGACCAACGATGGTTGCGCTACGGGCCAGTTTTCCCAATACATCACATCGTGCTTAAAGGGCCATTTGCTTTTATCCACGATGTATGGATACAAAAACTCAATTCCCTTTTGAATGGATTTACCATCCTTGGTTTGATAATGCCATAAGTCATCCTCTTTTGATGAAAGAATCTGGCAAATCGTTGTCATCGCATCCAAATTAAAAATCGAATAGCCATAAGGTTTAGTTCTTGCGGTTTCCCTGGGAAAGCTTCCATCAACAGCCATCTGGGCGGGAAGCAACACGTTTTTATAACGCTCGCTGCAGAACCGCATCATGTCTTGATTGCCGGTAAATTTTGCAAAACAGGCCACCTGCATCACCCAGCAAGTGCCATGATTATTGGTTGCGTTCATCTCATCCTTGCCATACCTATGCGTCGTTAACCATTGCAGGTATTGATCAAACCAGTTTCGGATTGCGGCCAGGTCACCTGCATTGATTGTCTTTGCATTCTGCATTGTCAGCAACCCCTGTACAACTTCCATTAATTGAATTGTGTCGATAATGCCAATCCCCCTGCCTGTAAACCTTCCTTTGATGGCCTGCGCAAACTGCAGATTCGGATTCATCAATGTCAGCGGATCAACAAACCACGCTTTACAATGTTTTAATGCCTGCTGCACATATTTTTCATCGCCCGTCAACTTATACGCCGAAGCCAGGGCACCTACAATCCGACTGAAACGAATCATCGCCTTGCGATGGGCTACAAAATTTTGAGGATTTGTGATACCATCTCTTTGGATATAGGGACTATCGACGCTTGCCGGATTGGGCCACCAGTAATCTCCCTCTGAAAAGAAATCGTGTTTGCCTCCCGCACTTCTGGGTGACCTTTCCGCTGTCACAGTAACGGGCTCCTGTTGCAGTGCCCATTGCGCTTCCTTCATCACCTGTGCGCGAAGGGTTTCAATAATTTGTCTTTCAAATGACGCTGGTGAATCATTACGCCTCTGTTTGTGCTGAGCGGAACAGGCCAGCAATAAAACCGTGGTGCAGATAATTCGTGTGCTCACCTTGATGTTGTCATGAAGTTCCATGTAATCTTTCCAATATTGTTTGGTTTTCCTTTTAATGCTTTCGAAATCGTGCCTTTCAGCTCCCCGTTTTTATCTTTTTGCACTTTAATCACCCTCCAACTGTAGGCGCCTTTCTCATAGTCATAAGTTTCACCATCATCGTCATACAAATTGTATTCAGAAGGCTTTTCACCATAGTAACGGATTTCTAGATCAACCTTCTCTCCCGCTTTTGGCGCATGCAACATTGGTTTCATCATAGGAATAATGCCGCCGTCTTTTACATACACAGGAATTTTATCTAGTCCTGGCGTAACGGTAATGACCTGTCCATCACCAGCAAATTCTCCGGTGTAGAAATCATACCACCTGCCTTTTGGCAAAATCACTTTTCTCGCTGTTTGTCCCGTAAACATCGGCGCCACCAATAAATACTCACCTGCCATGTATTGATCCTTCACCTCCTTTGAGACTGCTTCTTCATAAGGATTTTTTTCAAGGCTGGTATCGACATGTTCTTTCTTCAATTCTGCATTGAAGCCCTCTTCCAGGTTCATGGCACGGAATGGCGGGGTGCCTTCAAAATGATATTTTGCAAATTCACTGTACCAGTAAGGCATCATCTCCATGCGCAATAATGCAAAATATTTTACCTGCTCCGCTACTTCAGGAAATGTCCATGGCTTGGTTCCACTTGACCACGCATTGATCATAGCCAGCGGAGAAAATACATTCGATTGAAAACGGCGCAGCCATTCCTCTGAAGATTTAGATGCTCTTACTTCCGGTGTCCATAAGACGCCTGCAAACCCGCTATTGATCAAGGCGGTTATGAAATCCTCATGATTGTAATAGTCATTGTAAATTACAAAGGGGAAAGACGAACCACCGCCATTGTTTGCTCTCACCAGGCCAAATGTTCTTTTATTGAGCTGATGATAAATGTCGGTGCAATAACGCATCATGAGCATGCCGTAGGTTTGTCTCATTTGCTCTGCAGCATGCCCTGAAGGAAACGTAGCAACATCAGGCCACAGGTATTGATCGCCGCCATCCACTTCATCAAATTTGTAGCCACTAACGCCAATGTCGATCTGGCTTTTCTTCAACTGGCCAAAGAAAATATTTCTTGCTTGGGGCATCGTCATATCCGCAACCGCACCGACCCAAACTGTATGGGAGGCGGTGTAAGGCTTTATCTTTGTGTAGATCGAAGCTTCTGGCGAAACATAAGGATTTGTCCAAAGGTTGATGCGAACGCGTTTATTTAGCATGTCCGCGACAAACGCTTTGGGATGGGGGAAACGGGAGCTGTCCCATTCAAATGTACAGGGATAGGACTTGCTTTGCCATCCCGGTTCAAGTCCAATAAAATCCAGAGGGTATCCTTTTTCCTCAAATTCCTTTGCTTCCTGTTCGACCTGTTGTGCGTTGTAGAGGCGTTGCACCCTTTGGGTAAACCCAAGGCCCCACCGGGGAGGCAGCGGGCCTCCGCCATTAAATAGATTATAGCGACGAACGGCATCCAACGCGGTTGGTCCGCCGAACACATAGATTTCTGTTCCCGCTGCAGGAACTAATATTTCCACCGCGTCAGAGTAAGGACGCGGGGTCCATGTTTTATCAAGGTTGCGGTCCTTCGGCTGGGCCGGATGTTTACTGTCCCTTTTCACTGCAGTTCCTGCATACACTTTAATGTACCTCGCTGCATTGATGAAAACACCATAGCCTTTTGAAGAAACATAGAAAGGTGTTGGCGCATGTGTCCTTCCGTTATCCTTGCCCGCAAAATTGTCAACATGCAGTTCCAAAATTTTTCCTCTTTGGTAAACCGTTTGAAAGTTCAGTCCAAAACCAAAGATTTGTTCAGTACTGTCCAGAGGAAAACTGAGGTAGGTTTTATTGTCTACGATCCGTCCGGTGACATCCCCAGCAGGTAGTGGAAATTTCGTTTCTTTCATGTTTGCCAATGCCTCTTTATCAGGTTTTGCACCCGAGGCCCTCAGCAGGTCATAGCTTTCAGGCTTTCCAACAATTCCTTTCCAAACACCCGGCAAAACTTCCTTCCATACGATGTTCTGAGTGCGGCCGGTAATAAAAGACGCGACTAGCAAAAAACTCAAAAAAATGCGCATTCCATTTTTCATAATGCAACCGGTTTTCCGTTCTGTCGTTTTAAAGTGTTTCGCTCAAAATTCTACTAAAATTCCTTTTTACTTATCAAGGTTTTAGCCTTCCATTCAGGCTAATTGGCATAAACAAAAGTCCCGCCTGGGCGGGACTCGGGAAGGCTTGCTGCTATGCGTCGACTCCCTAAATTATTCTTCACTGAAGTGGATCGAATGTGCCATTGGTCCAGCCGTTTGTTTGTTGCAAATTGCTGTTCAGCTCCAGGGTGCTCGTAGGAATGGCGAAAAAGTAATATTCTGGCTTCCAGTTAATATCGAACTGAGTGTCCAGCAGTTTAACGGAATGGGCAAAATAATCGGTATAATTTGTTTGTAACAGGTCATACAGCTGCTGCGGCGTCATTGAATTTCTCAGCGAATTCCATTGCGTTGTTGAAATTTTAAGTGTAATGGTGTGACCGTGCCTGCGGCTTCCATTGAGGGTGCTTTCAAATGCCCGCCATCTCCTTAGGTCCCAAAAGCGCTTACCTTCATATGCCAATTCAATTTGCCTTTCAAGGCGTATGGCCTGCCGCATTTCGTCCTGGTTCATTGCTGCCTTCAGACCGTAAAGGTTGTCGCCCCCTGGATCAATGCCTGCTCTTGCACGAATAGACTCTAACAAGGGGTAAGCCTCCTGCGGGTTCCCAATTTCGTTGGCCGCCTCCGCGAGGTTCAGCAGAACCTCTGCGTATCGGATCTCCACCCAGTCGGTACTGCTGTTGTAAGCCTGTATCGAAGTTTGTGTTGTGTCCACCGCCTTTCTCATGTAGTATCCTGTAATAGTTGGATTATTTTGCTCACCACCGACATAAGTCCATTGAATCCGGCCCGGGGCAAGACCATTGATCCCGACCTGAAAAAAAGCGCCATTGTAAACGATCGTTTGCCAGAAGCGCGGGTCACGGTTTTTCCAATAATAATTTGAATCATAACTGTAAGCTGAGCCAGGGTCAGTGATGGCTTTGCCATCCTTCATTGGAAAGGCGTCGACCATTTCAAGGGTCGGACGGTTTGCGCCCGTTGCACCCTGCGAAATATCAAGCGGCCGGGTAGCAGCTGACCAGTTATGCCAGCTCGCGGAGTTATTCGGTGTGTACAAATACCTTCTTACGAAAATATCTTCCTTGTTCATTTCATTGAACCAAAGGGTGGTAAAATTGGGATAGAGGCCAAAGCCCTTGCCCTGCAGGTAATCTTTGGCGTCCTTGTTTGCCTGGTAGGCAGCCTGCCATCTTCCGGTGTTTTGCGCCGGGTCAAACTGGGGGCTTGCATAATACAGCAGAACCCTTCCTTTTACGGCCAGAGCGGTGCCTTTATGTACGTGGCCATCATTGCCGGCGTCGGCAGGCGTGATTTGTGGAAGATACGCGATGGCACTATCCAGGTCCTTTACAATTTGTTGCATGCATTCCGATGTCTTATTTCTTTTGACTAGCAAATCGTCATTGAGTGCCTGGGCATGCAGGATGAGGGGTACACCGCCGTATCGTTTTACCATTTCAAAATATTGCCAGGCCCGAAAAAACATGGCCTGACCTTTCAATAGTTTTTTATCTGAGGCCGCTAGGGAACCTTTATCGATATTATCAATCAACTCATTAATATCACGGATATTATCGTAGGGCCAGTAATTGACTGAATTTTCGGTTAGTTGTCCATACAGAAAGCTTCCTCCGCCGGGCGACTCGTCGCAGTAGGTTGCATATTCTGTTGTCCAGCCGGGAAGGTTATTGGCGTAGATCCGGTCCATATAAGCATTGGCCAGATCGAGATCATTCCATACGTCGCTGACCTTGTCAAGGGGCTTTTTATCCAGAATCTTTGTGCAGCTTACAACCATCGTGCAGCACAACGAAACGATCATTATTTTAAATGGTTTCATTAGTCAAAAATTTTTATAAACCGATGTTTAGCCCAAATGAATAATTCTTCATCATTGGGTAAGAGGTAATGTTGTTCATTTCGGGATCATAAATCTTGTTTCCGCTATAGATCATCAAAAGATTGGAGCCGTTAAAGAACAGCCGGACGTTTTTCAGCCCTGTTCTGCGTATCAGATCCTGGGGCAGCGAAAAAGAAAGATTGATATTTTTTAGCCTGACAAATGAATTGTCAACAAGGAACAATGTAGACGGGTCCATGCGGGTGCGGTAGCCCGAAACCCGGTAGCCAGGGTACTTCCCGTTTGGATTGTCAGGAGACCAGCTGTCCGCCCAATACTCAAAGGATGATTCTTCCGCACGCGCCTGTATATCTCTGCCCGCAGTCGGTAACATCGCTTTTGAGCCTGATACACCTTGAACAAGAAGGTCGAGACTGAGAGATTTCCATGAGGCACCTAACGTCAAACCATATTCGTAGGGAGGTATGCTATACTTACCAAGGAAAACCCTGTCATCACTGGTAATCTTCCCATCTGGCTTATCTGAATTAGGCCCCCGCACATCCTTGTAATTCAGCATGCCTATTTGCGGTGCTACTCCCAAAATCGTATACCCCTGCGGGAGCTTATCGATATCGGCCTGTGTGCGAAGAACGCCGGTTGCGATATAGCCAAAGAGCATGTCGCTGCTATAAACCCCATTTTTGTTCACGCTTCCTCCTGTGTTCAATCCAACCGGTCTTCCGATTGCGGACCAATAAGGCGGAAGGTTCTGCGCTTCATCGACTTGGATGATCTTGGTGGTAGCAAATCCAAAGTTTCCCCTGGCGTAATAGTTCAGCTGCCGTCTGCCGGAATTTTTACTGTTGTATCCTAATTCAATTTCAAAACCCTTTGCGTCGATTTTTTGATAATTGCTTAGTGCAAGCGTAGCTCCAAAAGTATTCGGGACGCTTTGCTGCGAAGAACCGAGTATATCATAAGTGTGGCGGTAGAACATGTCGAGCTTAAAGCTTATCCTGCTGTCCAGCATGGCTGCGTCCAAGCCCGCATTGTAAGTAAGCGCTTTTTCCCAGGTGATGCCACCATTAGCAAGCACGCCGGGATCGATACCAAGGGTTGAGGTATTGAAAACAGCGCTGTTATTAGTGATATTGTATAGTTGAAGATATTGAAACTGGCCTACCGCATCATTTCCAACCAGGCCGACAGACCCTCTTAGTTTAAGATCGTTTACGAAATGTACATTGTCAAAAAAGGGTTCACTTGAAATCCGCCAGCCGGCCGAAACTGATGGGAAAAAGCCCCACCGGTTCTGGGGAGGAAAAATCAACGAAGCATCATAGCGGAAGGATCCATCAAGCAAATACTTCTGTGCATAATTATAACTAACTATGCCAACATAGGAAATGCGGGCGGATTGGTTTTCGTCCCCTCCCACGTCCTTCGGGGTTTGAGCCGAAATGTATTGGTCGATCGACGATGAAATCAGGTCGTCCTTTCTGCCGTAAAAAGACGGGTTGTCTTCTTCGGCCTGTTCGTAAACCAAAACGGCATCAATTCCGTGTTTTCCGAAGGAACGTTTGTAATTCAGCTGAGCGTTAAACTGATAGCGATTGATTTTTTCATCCTGGGATAATAAAAATTTATCAGCCGCCCTGGGTCTTATGCCGACCGCCGAATCGCCGACGATATGATTATGTCCCCCGGTAGTATTGAACACAACCATATTGTAAGGCAGGTTCAGCTGCTTTGTGTAGATGTCACGGTTGTATTTGTTGAGCGAGGTTTTAAAGCTCAGGCCTTTAACTGCGGGGATATTGTAATTCAGGGTCACAGTTGCATTGAGTCCTGTCCAGTTTGTCCTGTTGTAACCTGCAAGGCTCGGCGTGACAACCACCCCGGGGTGCCATTCTACCCAGTTTCCAACCGGTTGTCCATTGATATACGGAGGCACCATCCCCGAACGGAAAAGCAAAGCTTTGTACAGGTCTTCCTGGCGCCAGTTAGTAGTTTGCCAGCTCGGTCCATCGGTATGACGGGTGTCGGTATTGAGATCAAACGATACTTTAAGATTCTTAGTAACGGAAACATCCATATTTCCTCGCAGCGTATATTTCCAATAGTCAAGGTTATTGAACGAGCCGGTGGCATAATTGTAAGAACCACCAAGGAAGTACCTCACGTTTTGACTGCCGCCACTGATATCCATGGTGTGCTGGGTGTTTAGAGGGTTTTTCCACATCTCGTCTACCCAATTGTAGGAGTGGTTTCTAAAATAGTCCAACTCATCCTGGGTATAGTAGCGCGCATCTGTTTCGGGGACCTTATTATACCGCAACTGCAGGTTAATCTGCTGTGCCTGTTCGTAAGCGTTCAATGTTTTGGGAATTTTGGTGGGCGACTGAAAGCCAAAGGTGCCGTTGTAGGTGAGTCGCGGTGCACCTTCCCTGCCTCTGCGTGTTGTAACCAATACCACCCCATTAGCGGCTCTCGAACCATATATGGCCGCCGACGCACCGTCCTTTAGGATTGTTATGCTTTCAACCTCGCTCGGCGAAAGGGCGTCAAAAGCAAATTTGTCGGAGACAATTCCATCAATGACGAACAGCGGACTTGTGTTGTTATAGGTACCCGACACGCGTATGCGAATATCGGATTCCATCCCGGGCGTACCGGCAGATTGAGAAACCGTTACGCCGGACAACCTTCCGGAAAGCGCATTGGAAAGATTGTCTACAGGAACATCCGAAAATTCTGACGCGTTTACAGATGAAACGGCGCCGGTTACCGTTCCTCTTTTCTGCGCGCGGTAGCCCACAACCACAACTTCATCCATTTGGTTTGTGCCGGCAACCATCGTTACATTAATCTGGGTTTTGCCTTTGATCTCAACACGTTGTTCTTTGTAGCCAGTATATGTGAAAATCAAAGTACCGGTTGCAGGCGCTGAAATGCTGTAGCTTCCATTGGCATCTGTAGTTGCAACCGTAGTTCCCTTGTCAACGCTCACTGTGACGCCAACAAGGGGACCGTCCTTATCTGTTACCCTGCCCCTAACGGTTATATCTGTCCGCCCGGCGGATCCCTCGCCCGCAAACATTATTTGGCTTGCCAGCAACGCGGACAAAAGAAACAGAAACCCTTTGAGTGCAGCTGAAATAAGAAGTGTAAATTTTTTCATATTGTTTTCGTTTGGTTGTATCCAGATACAATAGCACCTCAGTGAAATGCAATGGCTAAGGGATTGTTTTCATTTGCAAAAAGAACACGCCTCCATAGCAAAAGCGCCCGTTTAAATAGCGTCAGGAAAAAAACAAATCGTCCCCGAATCATTTATTTGCAGATTGGCTGGCACTTGAGCCCTCCGATCCTATTTGCAATTGACAAAACTTTGACATCTGTAGATTCCGAACTTTTAGCAATTCATTCACTAATATTAGCATTGTGCAAAGAAAAACGCCCGATTGCTTTACAACGCAATTACAGTATAGGTTTTGCCCTTGAGGGTGGGAAAATCGATCTCATATTCGTTCTTGAGATTAAGAGGCTGCAGACCCGCCCCGGGGCTTTTAACAAATGGTGTTTTGCCGTAAACGCTAAATAGTGGATTTGGGTTATTGCCCTTTGCGCTCGTGGATTTCACTTCGATAATCTTAACCGGCCGGTCGGTGCGCAAACGACAGTTACCTCCCAGGGCCGAATAGATTTTTGCCTTGACAAAGCTACCCTTGGCCCACTGTATATCTACAGTAAAATCTCCTCTTGCTTTGATTCCTTTTATGCTTCCCTCTTTCCAGGCCGTCGGCAAGGCAGGCAACAGTGTGATGGCGCCGTCGTGACTTTGTAGTAGCATTTCAGTGATACCTGCAGTGGCGCCGAAATTTCCATCGATTTGAAACGGCGGGTGTGCATCAAACAAATTGGGATAGGTTCCTCCGCCTCCCATAACCTCCCGTTTTTTTGCAGGATCAATGTAGGTAAATGCAGAGCTTAAAATTTTATAGGCATGGTCGCCGTCGTGTAGTCTTGCCCACCAATTTATTTTCCATGCCATTGACCAACCCGTACTCAGATCACCGCGTTCAATTAAAGTCTGCTTGCAGGCGGCCGCCAGTTCAGGAGTGCTGTCCAGTGTAATTTCATTACCAGGAAAAAGACCAAATAAATGCGAAATGTGCCGGTGCTTGTCATTTGGATCGTCCCAATCCTGAAACCATTCCTGCAATTGTCCGCGTTTGCCAATATGAAATGGATAAAGTTTTTCTCTTGCTTTTTTTAATTCGTTTGCAAATTCAGGGTAGAGTCTTAATTGTTGCGAAGCTTTTATAGTTTCAGTAAACAGTTCTCGAATGATAGACATGTCCATTGTTGATGCCATACTTAGCTGATATTCTTTGCCATCGATTTTGATCGTATTCTCTGGCGAAGTCGATGGATTCGTAACTAAATAGCCGGTCTTTGGATCAACAACCAACCAATGCAACATAAATTGAGATGCCCCTTTCATCAATGGGTATGCTGTTTCTTTCAAAAACTTTTTATCCCCGGTAAATAAATAATGCTCCCATAAATGCGTCGAAAACCATGCACCTGCCATAAGCCACGCGCTCCAGCGGGGCATTCCTTTCGCATCCCAATCGTATCCACCGGGCGGAGACGTTTTTGCCCAGAGGTCAGAGTTGTGATGAGCCAACCAGCCTTCCTCGATATTGTAATTGATCCTGGCAGTTTTTGCACCGTTTACAGCTAACTCCTTCATGAAATCAAATAGTGGCAAATGACATTCAGAGAGATTCGTGTTCTCTGCAGGCCAATAGTTCATTTCAGTGTTGATATTTGTTGTATAGTTGCTTCCCCATGGTGGTTGCACCTGGTCGTTCCAAATACCTTGCAGATTTGTTGGACGAGAGCCAGGACGTGAAGAAGAGATCATTAAATACCTGCCGAACTGGTAATACAAAACAACTAACTGATCGTCATGTTGCTTTACAAATTCTTTTAACCGTTCATCGGTTGGCTGGTCCAAGACGGCGGAATTTAATGGCAGGTCAAATTGAACACGGTTGAAAAGAGACTGATAATCGCTTATATGTGTTTTTCTTAGCTGATCGTAGGTTTTTGCGAGCGCTTTTTGAAGATTTGCTTTCGCCTCAATGGAAGGGTCTTTGCCATGAAGCCCGGGAGATTTATCAAAGCCATTAAAGCTTGTTGCTTCGGACAGATAAATTGTGACGGCGTCAGCATTTGAAACGTGTAGTGCATTCTTTATTTTTTTTACACTTCCGCCCTGGTTAATAATTTTTACATGCACTTCAAAATTCATCCCTTCTCCATGCCAATCATCATATTCCACCTGCTTCGGTTCATAATCACGATTGGCAACAAATTTTGGAGCTTTTCCTTTCAACACCAAATCATCATTATCAATTGCAGATGTTTGGAATTTCAATTTGCTCGTGAGCGCTGTTGTAAAACTGATCGCTCCTTTTTTATCTGAAGAAATTCTTATTACCATTATCCTGTCATGATGACTAATAAAACTTTCTCTTTGATAAGTCACTCCATTGATCGTGTATCTGGTTGTTGCAATGGCATTGCTGATATTGAGATCACGATAGTAAAAATTTGTTGCAGAGTCTTTCAAATCGCTTTGCAACCACAAATCAGCCAACGGAAGGTAGCGTGCAGAATATGGTCCCTGCATTTTGCGCCACAAGACCGTTGCACTATCCCAATTGCCTGCAAAAATTTGTTGCCTTACGTGCCCTAAAATTTTGGGTCCGTTAGGGTTGTTACCACCATCGCCCGGATAGCCGGACCAAAGCGTATTGTCATTTAACTGGAAACGCTCAGTCGCAACGCCACCAAAAACCATAGCACCGGTTTTTGCATTACCTAGTGGCAGGGCTTCCTCCCACGCAGAAGCAGGCTTTTTATACCAAAGCTTCAGATTGTTTTGAGCATGGAGTGAAGAAAACCAAATTATGGCTGCTGAAAGAAAAAATACTTTTCGCATGGCTAAAGATTAATAAATGCTGTTGGTATTGAGTCTACATGCGCACTTAGGACGGATTTACCGTTTTTCGTTTTCACACGAATGATAGCTCGTCCATTATACATCTGTACATATCTCGATCCGGATGAAGTTCCAAGATCATCAATCAATTCTCCATCACCTGTTAATCCGAATCGAATCCAATTGGAGGCATCCAGACACTGAACATTTTTATTGTCGAGCAATTTCGCCTCAATTGTAGCAACACCATTCACTTCATTTATCTTTTCAATTAACAACTTTGATGGCTTGTTCCATTTTTCGGTTTGATACTGAAAGGTGATTGAATCTCTTACTTCTGTCCCAAGCTTTGAAGAGTTGCCTGGTTTGCTATTTACCTTTCCGAGTCTTGCAACAACAACAACTTTATTTTCTCCTTTGTTGAAAATTACATTCCATCGCAACCCGGCAGCAGGAAAATCCTGGCTATTTCTCTTTTTCACGCCATAAGATTTACTGTTCACAAACAGCTCTGCTTCACTGCAGTTTGAATAAACCTTCACCATTTTCTGTTCTCCTTCATCTCCCCAGCGCACAGGCCATGAATGGCCATAAATATGTGCCATTGGCCTGGTCGCCCAATACGATTGAAAAACATAATAGCCTTCTTTCTTCGTTCCATCTCTTTCAATCAAACCTTTCTGGTTCACATAAGGCACAGGATTATCAGGACGTGACGGTGTAGAGAAATCCCTGAATATCCACTGAGCGCTCCCAGTTAACCAGGGCATGGTTTCCTGTTCTTTCAAATGCCAGTCAAATAAATTACAGACGTAAGATTCGCTCCAATCACCATCTTTCGAAACTCTTGCAGCACCACCATACAGTAATGCATCGCCTGCCCGCTCATCTGCAGTGCCGGTCGCGGTTATATTTTGTAATGCCTTGTCTGGATTTTCAGAATGCCTTCCAGCATGCGCGTCGCCGCCCCACTCCATATGAAGGAAATGATTTACTTTTTTAAACTCTTCTTCGGTGACCTGCTTGTATTCGGTATAAATACCGCGATACCATCCAGCCCAGATGGACGGCGAATAGACATCAACAATATCTTTACAAAAATCACAACGTCGAATGCATGTCTTGCGCGAAGGATCAAGTTTGTGCGCAAGATCGTTCAGCTCTTTCATGAATGCACGAATCTTTTCTTTATCAAATTCAGGTTGATCACCGGGCCAGTCATTTTCGTTCCCCAATCCCCAAAGAATGCAGGCAGGGTGATTGTAATGTTGTTCAATCATGTTTGTGAGCATCCGTCTTGCCTGTTGTTTGTAAGTTTCTCCGCCAATGCCTCCACGGCACCAGGGAATTTCTTCCCAAACTAAAATGCCAAGGCTATCACAGAGATGTAAAACAACCGGCGATTGCTGATAGTGCGCAAGCCGAATAAAATTGGCCCCCATGTCTTTGATCATGATCATTTCCTTGCGAATCATTTCTTCTGTCATTGCGGCGCCAACACCTGCAGCATCTTCATGGCGTTGGGTCCCGCGAATGAGCAAACGTTTTCCATTTAAAAAGAAAGGGCCGTGATCTGCAAAGTAAAAATGACGAAAGCCAAATTCTTCTTTTTTTGTGAATGCACCTTCACTAGTTGCTACGGTTGCTTCAACAGTGTACAGCTGCGGCTTTTCAGTAGACCAGAGTTGTGGCGACTTGATAGTAAAATCAGCAATGGCAATGTCACCTTTGAGGCTATTTAATTTTGTTTCTGTTCGCCGAATTATTTTTCCCAAGGGATCGATCAACTTAATTAAAACCGTTGCAGCATTTACATCAAGCGGATCGTAAAATCTTGTTTTGATACTGAGCCTACCCATTTTACCAATGCTATCCACTTCTGCACGAGCAAATAATTTGTCCAGACAAATTGGAGGCGTATAAATCAAGTTTACGTAACGGTATAAACCACCGTATAAATTAAAGTCTGAAAGATTGGAGGGTATCATTTCAAGATCCCTTGAATTGTCACAACGAATTGAAATTGGAATTTTCCCCTTGAATTGTTTTGCAATCGTATCCCTTTTGAATTTTTCAATGGCATCAGTCAAATCAACGGTCCATTCGTCGTATCCGCCCACATGCGATGCAACTTTTGTTGTGTAGAGGTAGACTTCTGTTTTTTGCCCCGCTCCTTCAAAGTGCAAAAGGGTCCTGCCATGCTCGTATGGATTTTTCACATCAATCAGTGTTCGGTACCATCCAGGTCCCTGGTAGTAGGTAACATCGGGATCAACAGCGTCTCGCGCATTGAAGCAATGAGGAAGTGAAACAGAATCCCACTTGACGGCAGACATTGAACTTGTTTTACCCATATCTCTTACAGCTTCCCAAGGGCCACCAAGGTCCTGTTTTAAAAATTGCCAGCCGCTACTAAGACGAGTGCTTTGCTGGGCGTACAGGCTCCCCGTACAAAGCAGAAGCACGAGGATCAAGTTCAAAGACTGCCGTCCAATATTCATTTGGTATATGTTTTCAAGTGAATTAAAAAGAAACTGGCATGTTACTGCCAGTTTGCTTTGATTGCTGCTTGATGACCGAATTCAAAATTTCCCGTTTTCAAAACTCCTATTGGTTTCGATATTCAACTACGCGGTCCACGACGTGAATCGGGCCGTTTGTGGCAATGATCCCTGCTGTGCGAACAGTATTATTCCTTGCAGAGCCTGCAAAATCATTGATCATTAACTTGTAATTGGCCGTGTTGTCAATGCTGTAAGTCATGATGCTCTCAGGGTTCAAGGGGTTTGCGTTTTTGGGGAGCAGTGTAGTTACTTCTTTGGGCACCGGGCTTAAAGTTTCAAAGGTATAATTGCCTTCAGAGATGAGGTAAAGCAACCAGTTCCGTACTGAATCTACAGGGTAATCGCTCCAGGATGTGCCCGTTTTTCCTGCAGCCGTCTTATAGTACCCCCAATAACAATCCGTCGTTATTTTATTGCTGCTTAACCTGTAAATAGCGTCGTTGTGTAAAAACACATAGGTGCGGTTTGTCTTCGTATATTCCGAAGAGTCAATGCCGGCATATAGAATCCCGTCATACATTCTTTTAAAAATGGTATCGTTTGGGTCCGTTCCGAGCGCCCTTTTTTTGAGGTAATCCCAGGCAGTCATGTTGATATGCGGATCGAGGGTAACCGGCGTAAAATGCCAGTCAGTTTGCCTGTCCAGGCCCAAAAATTTCTTACATCCTGTCGCCATCGAGAAAACGGCGAACGCAAACAGCAGATATAGAAAAGTTCTTTTAATTCGTTTCATGCTAATTTTTTTGATTACGGTTAATAAGGAGGGTTTTGAACCAGCTTGGGGTTTGCATTCAAAACATTGCGGTTCAGGGGCCATAGTATTTTTCTTGGGTCTCCAAAACCGATTTGTGGGCTGGCGCGTAAAGCCTGTCTTTCTTTGAGGATGGGGTCCATTACCTCAAAAACCTTGTCGGTACGAATCAGGTCGAACCACCTTTTTGCTTCAAGGTACAGCTCAAGTTTGCGCTCTTCGAGAATAGCATTTGCCATCGAATCTTTATCCGGAAAATCAGTTGCCAGGTATGCAGGTAAGCCCGCACGCTGGTGGATGATGTTGAGATATTTCAATGCATTGGTAGGATCACCCAACTGGTTGGCCACTTCTGCTCTTAGTAAATAAATGTCCGCCAGGCGATACAAAGGAAACAGGATATTGGCCTGTGAGCTGTTTGGATAAATTTGGTGGCCACTTGAATTCAGATCAATTGGATAAAACTTCGGGAATTTGTCGTGCTGTGATACACTGAAATCTACAGTCAGAGGTCCCCTGATGTCGGCAGGAGTGGTTGTAAAATAATTCCATACCGAATCCTCTGCCGAAAAATCGCTATTGGTGTTTCCGGCACCAATCAGGGTGGAAACGGTTGCGCCCCCGTCGACGGTCCAGTCCCAATTCAAACTCCAGATCGATTCTTTGGTAGACTGTGGAGCAATGAAAAGGTTTTTCCAGTTTGCGGCAGTTTCAATAGAATATTTTTTCAAGCCGTCCAATTTATTAAACCAGTTCAGGGCACTGGCATAATCCCGCTTCCACATGCTCACATCCATCAGCATCGCGTATATAGCACCGGTAGTAATTTCAAATACCGATCCTGCTTTTGGATCTGAAAGTGTTGCTGCTTTTTGAAGGTCACTGTACAAGGTATCCAAAACAATGTTTGCCGGCGTTCTTTCTTTGTATGGATCTTGGCTGATGTTTTCATATGGTGTGAGCCATAACGGCGCATCCCCCCAAAGCCTAACGATCCAGAAGTAACAAAAAGCTCTTCCCGCATAGGCCTGTGCCAGATAGTTATGAACCAGTTTGTCATCAAGGCCGGTTTGGTAAGTGCTTTTGATAATGGGAATATTTTTGATGGCCAGGTTCGCGCGATTGATCGTGGTATACAGATTGGACCAGTTGGTCCCGCTCGATGTTGCACTCAATGCATTCAAAACGTGGTCGTCAACGCCGTACTGGGTTCTCCATACCTCGTCTGTGCGCGAGTCGCCCCATAACGTATAATCATTATCAAAGCTGGATTGCAATCCATCATACATCGCTGCCAGGCCGCTCTTGATATCGTCCTCGGACTTCCAGAAATCACTGGCACCGATTTCCGTTTGGGGCTGCTCGTTTAGAAATTTTTTACACCCTGTAAGCAATATAAAGGATGCGAGTAGTATCGTTAGTGTCTTTTTCATATCCCGGTAAAAATTAGAAGTTAACATTTAGTCCCAGTCCAAATTCGCGGCGGCGCGGATAACGGCCGTTATCCTGCCCAATCTGAAGGGGATCACTTGAAGAAAATTCAGGGTCGAACCAACTATAATTTGTCCAGGTAAGCAGGTTGCTTCCGTAGATATATGCACTTAAGGCCTGTGCGAATATTCTCTTTGTCAACTTGGGCGGAAGCGTGTAAGACAACCTTACGTACGAAAGCCGAACAAACGAACCGTCTTCAAGGAACCTCGTGTTCATCCGCATGTTACCACTTGTGTTTTTGCGCTTCACCTCTGGCACGTCCGTTATATCTCCTGGCTGTCTCCATGCGTGATAAATAACGTAAGGCTGGGGAATGATATGGGTAGTGCCATAGTTATCCAGCGTTTGTGCAGCATTGTTATATATCTTATTGCCCCATTGGGTATTTAACGTGAACGACAGGGAAAATTGTTTGTACCGAACCGTGTTGATAATTGCACCGTAAAAATCCGGTTGGGCATTGCCAATAATCTCACGGTCGTTATCATCGATAACGCTGTCTTTATTCACGTTATCAAAAATGATATCACCACCTCTCAATTTTGCTCCGAGGTTGTAAAGGCTATGAACCGTTCCGGTGTAAGGCTTTCCATTTTGAACATAACCCGTGAAGGTGCCGCTGGCATCAAATACAGGCGTTAGCATATTCCAATTATCGTCGTAAGCATTTGACTGGTCGTAGGCATAGACACCGAGGGCTTTCCAGCCATAAAAATCGCCCAGTTTACCACCTTCCTGGATTAACCAGCCAGCGTTACCCCCGCTACCGCTGTTACCCGAAATAAAAGTTCCTCCCGGCAGTTTGGTCACTGTTCCGCGTTCAACAGAAACGTTTGCAATCACATTCCAGTCAAAATCTTTCAGCCGCAAAGGCGTTGCGTTGACAGAAAATTCAAAACCCTTTGTCTGAAAGCTGCCTAAATTTACCCTAACGGTGTTGTATCCTGTTTCCGTTGGCAAAGGGCGACTGTAAAGAAGGTCGTCGGTCGTCTTGATGTAGTAGTCGGTTGTCACGTTAATTTTACCGCCAAGAAAAGCAAGGTCCAATCCAATATTCTTCTGGGTGTTACTTTCCCACGACAGCGTTGAATTTCCGAACGAACTACCGGTAGCAATTCCTGAAACGCCGTTGTAAAAGTAGCTTCCAAATCCATAGCGTTGAATCGCATCGTAATCCCCGATTCTTTCGTTGCCAGTCTGGCCAAAGCTTAAGCGGAGCTTTCCATCGGTCAGGACACCATTTGCCCAATTCATGAAACTTTCCTGCGAAAACCTCCAGGCAGCAGAGGCCGAATAGAAATTACCCCAAATATTGTCTTTACCGAAGCGTGAAGACCCATCACGGCGCACCGTTCCATTGAAGGTGTATTTCCCCTGGTAACTGTATCCGAGCCGGCCGAAAATGGACGCAAGCGAGTTGGCGCTTGCCCCAGTGTTTGTCCCGGATGGTACGATGGTTCCAGCCGAATTAAGTGTGATAATGTGTTCATTGACGTAATCTGTACCTGAGATCTCCGAGTTATTTCTTTGTTCCTTCTCTGCACTGAAGCCGAGTAAGCCGGTAAAACGATGGTCCTCGTGAATGGTTTTATTATAGTTCAAAAACCCCTGGTATTGCCAGCCGATACTTCTGTTCCATTCTTCTGATCCATTATTTTTAAGTGGATTGTTTGAGCTCAATATTTTTGGTTCGAAGTTTACGTTGCGTCCTTCTGCGTAATCCACCGAGATATTGGTTGTAAACTTAAGACTGGGCAGGATATCGTAATTGAGTTCTTGAAAAATCGTCCCAGTATAAAGCGTCTCCAGATTCACTTCGTATAATGCCACCGTGAGTGGGTTGCGTCGCCCGCTGACATAACCTGTCAGGCTTCCGTCCGGCAAATACAAAGCAAAGTTTGTCGGCCTCTGAAAAGTCTGGTTAATGGTATTGGTTTCATTAATGTTGTTGCGCGTTCGATATCCAAAAGACATGCGCGTGCTGAACTTCAACTTTTCAGACGCCTGGAAATCGATGTTGTTGCGCAGCTGCAGCAATTTTGCCCAGCTGTTCAGAATCAAGCCCTTGTCATCGACATAGCGTACGCTGTTATAGTAGTTAATGTTTTTAGACCCACCACTAATGCTGACGTCATATTGGTTTTTTTGAGCGAGCCTGGTCAATGCCTTCTGGTAGTCGTTATCCGCATTGAATCCGGGGTTTAGCGAATCGGTGCTTCCGCCCGAGGTACCGTTTAGATTTGCAGCCTGTTCGTTTCGATAAAGTCTCACTTCGGATGCGTTTGCCTGCCTGAGTTTGTGGGCAAGCACTCCGAAATTATGCAGGTAATTAACTCCAATTCTCGGTTTGCCGTCGATGCCTCTTTTGGTAGTTATAATGATTACACCGTTTGCTGCACGAGAACCATAGATGGATCCGGAAGCGGCGTCTTTTAAAACATCTACTGATTGAATATCGTTGGGATTAATATTGTCGGGAGATGCACCAACGACACCATCGATCACATAGAGAGGAACATTGCCTGCACTGGAAAAAGTTGAACCGCCTCTTATTTTGATCGTTCCTGTGGCTCCTGGTTCACCAGCATCGTTTACCACCAACACCCCTGCGGCCTGTCCCTGAAGGGCATCCTCAAGGTTGACAGCCTGTCTTTCCTGGATTTGCTTGGCAGAAACAGAAGTAATCGACCCTGTTACGTCTCTCTTTTTTTGTGTACCGTACCCAATGACGACTACTTCATCAAGGTTGTTATTGCTTTCAATCAGCGTGACCTTGATAGAAGTTTGAGCGCCTATTGTCACCTCCTTGGGCGTAAAGCCCGAAGATGTAAACAGCAAAACATTCCCGTGTCCTGGAACCGAAATAGAAAACTGGCCGTCGTTGTCAGTAACCGTTCCGTTTGAAGTGCCTTTTAAAGTCACACTAACGCCTTGAAGTGGACTCCCCTTTATATCGGCAACTGTTCCCGTCACTTTAAGCTGTGCGCTGGCGCAGATCGCAGAGAATAGAAAGAAAAGCGTGGATAAGCAGGGTGTAAAAGCACGCTTCCCCCGTGCCCGAAAAGCAGATCGATTTTTTTTCATACAGCAATCGAATTTTTAATTAAAACAGTTTCAAAAATTTTGTGCAGTTATATTGTTTCGCAATTAACTTAGATTTTATACGCCTTGGTTTGCTCCGATTATCATTGTACTAAACTATTTTGACATCGTTTCTTCAATAAGCACCAAGGCCTGGAATAAGGGTCTCAATTTGAAGTAAATGACAAATAAACATCGTGACTGAACTGTAATTATTTTACTGTAAATTTTTGTTTCAATTTGATATCTGCAGAAGAACTGCCGATCCAAATTTCGAAATCGCCAGGTTCTACAGTCCAACGCATGTTTTTGTCCAGAATGGAGAGATCATCCGGTGTTAATTGAAAGTTCAATGTTTTGGTTTCGCCAGGCGCAAGATGGACTCGTTCAAATCCCCGCAACATCGATTCATAAGTAGTTACGCTTGCCACAAGATCTTTTAAATACAATTGGACGACATTGTCTCCCGCTCTTTCACCTGTATTTGTGACATTCACGGAAACATCAATATTCCCCTGGGCGTTTTCTGAAACCCTATTGACCTTCAGATTACTATACTCAAAGCGGGTATAACTCAGACCAAATCCGAAAGGATACAACGGCCCATTGACACTGGTTTTCCCCGATCCGTTTGGATCGGCGCTTAACGATTGCGAGGCTTGTGAACCAGGCTTAAAGGGAAAATTAAATTCAATTTGCCCCACTGATTTTACCCAAGTGGATGAGAGTTTTCCACCAGGATTGTAGTCGCCGAATAAAACCTCAGCGATTGCCTTTCCCCCCTGCGGACCCGGGAAGCCTGCATGAATGATAGCGGGAATATAACGGTCGGCCCAGTTTATTGTCAGGGGCTGTCCTGTTATAAGGACAAGAACAACCGGCTTTCCAGTTGCATACAAAGCCTCGAGTAATTGTTGTTGTCTACCGGGCAAATCAAGAGAGGTGCGGGACAGGCTTTCCCCTACGGTGGTTTCGTCTTCGCCCATAACCGCTACAATCACATCTGCGTTTTTAGCAGCGTTTACCGCCCTGTCAATGCTGTCTTTTTCACCCGCGCTAACTGGGGTTGGAATGACCTCCGTTTCCGGCCAGCCCGCGTTGGTAACATTACAACCTTTTTCATATAGCACCTTTGTTGCTTCACCTAATTTAATTCTCAACCCGTCAAGGACAGTTGAGAGCGGGTTATTGTTCGGGCCATAACGGCTGACGGCATACCCTGCGTTATTTGCAAGGGGACCCGTCACAAGGACGGTTTTTATTTTTTTTTGGTCGAGAGGCAGGAGGGCGTTTTCATTTTTTAAAAGCACAATAGATTCTCTGTCAAGTTGCAGTTCCAATGAATCGTCTTTTGCAGTGTGTACAAGCCTGTCTGCCGCTTTAGGATCCCTTACATAAGGCGAATCAAAAAGACCCAGCATAAATTTAACCCTCAACACATCCCTTACGCGGTCATCCACTTTTGAAATGGAAAGCCGACCTTCTTTCACCAGTTCACGAACTGGCAGGATATAAACTTGCGGAGGGCGGAAATTAGTGTATACATTCAGCCCCGCTTCTACCGCCTGCCTCACTGCATCTTTAAAGTCAGTAGCAACGTGGTGTTTTTCATAAAGAAATTCAACGGCGCGGCTATCCGAGACAACATAACCGTTAAATCCAAATTGCTGGCGCAACAGGTTTGTAAGAAAAAAAGAACTGCCCGTGATTGGCTCACCGTCCCAATCATTATAGCTGCTCATAACACCCAGAGGATGCACTGCCTTTATTACCCTGCGGAAGGGGTAAAGGTAAATTTGATACATCTCCCTTGGCGCCACGTGAGGATCGGTTCTCGCATTGCCGTCTCTTCCCCCCTTGGGCACACTGTATACTGCAAAATGTTTCAGTGTTGAGGCCACACCCTGGCTTTGAATGCCCCCAGCCATCTGTTTTCCAAGTTCGGCAATCAAGAAGGGATCTTCCCCGTAACATTCTACGACCCTGCCCCAGCGTTGATCCCGCGCCGGGTCAAGTATAGGAGCATAAATATTAGTATAGCCCAAAGCTTTGGCTTCCCTTCCAACCGTTTCGCCTGCCCGTCGTACTAGGCTCTTGTCCCAGGTTGCTCCAATGGAAAAGGGTGCGGGCAAAGGCGTGGCCCTGTCGTGGGTTAATCCATGTATCCCTTCATTTGTAAAATCAACGGGGATGCCCAACCGCGTTTGTTCTACAAACCATTTTTGAATGGTATTGATCGCTTCTGCGTGCCTGCTGAAAGGGAATGAGTACTGGGTTTTCAATTTATTACTGCTAAGCTCCTCATCAATATTGGCAATGCCGTCCTTCCATATTTCATTTTTCCAGCCTGCGGTAGGCATTTCATCTTTCAACACCCGACCATAACCGTAGAGTGTTGCAAGCTGGCAGGTCTTTTCTTCAAGATTCATCTGGGAAAGCAGGTCTTCAACCCTTTTGTCGACCGGCTGAGATGGATCCTCATAAACATCCATGGTACCGTTCTTATTAAAATCAATCCACCCCTTATGATAAATGCTATTTTGCTGCGAGGACCCCACAACGGTCGATATCGAGAAGATAAACAAGGCGATTTGCTTCATATTTTTAGAATTGTGCTTTGAGCCTATTTTGCATGAATGCATTCATTTCAAAAAATTCAATACTTTTTGCAATTCCCAACTCTAAACCCCGTAACTCAGCAAGACCTCTAAGTCTTCCGATAGCACTGTAACCAGGATAGGTTTTTTTGTTTAGATCATCCAGCATTTGATGTCCATGATCGGGCCGCATTGGAACAGACACATTT
>Ga0070659_100000430_pt1 | contig 31705 bp, 25 predicted proteins | sample KBSC23metaG_FD_64666 | JGI IMG/M metagenome (GOLD analysis project Ga0070659, IMG submission 64666) | Corn rhizosphere microbial communities from Kellogg Biological Station, Michigan, USA - KBS C2-3 metaG | ecosystem: Host-associated > Plants > Roots > Rhizosphere > Soil ... | reverse complement strand
TGCCGCCAGCCCGAGCGCCGCAGCCACAGACAGCCTTCCCGCGTACGGTGCGGACCCGCAGCAGACATCCGTGTCCGGGCTTTCTTCGGGCGCCTTCATGGCGGTCCAGTTGCAGGTGGCCTACTCCCGCTCGATCATCGGCTCGGGCGTCGTGGCCGGCGGGCCCTACTATTGCGCCGCCAACAACATGGCGTTCGCGGGCATCTGCATGGGCCAGGTGCCCTTCTTCCCGCCCAATCCCTCCTTGATGGCCGACGCTGCGAGGAACTTCGCGAGCGCACGGCTGATTGATTCGCTCAGCAACCTGGGCAATCGCCGCGTCTATGTCTTCAGCGGCACCGACGATTCGGTCGTGAAACAGCCGGCCGTGGACGCCACCGTTTCGTTCTTCCAGCAAGTGGGCATCACACAGGACAACCTGAAGTATGTGAACAAGGTGCCCGCCGGGCACGCGGTGATCACGCCCGCCTATGGCAATCTGTGTTCTGCCAATGCCAGCCCCTACATCAGCCGATGTGACTTGGACAACGCGGGCTACGATCAGGCGGGGGCGCTGTTGCAGCACATCTACGGCACCCTCAATCCCCGTGTGGACACGCCCACCGGGCAAATCCTGACCTTCGATCAACGCTCTTACGCGCCCGCAAGCACCGGCATGGCCGAGACGGGGCATTTGTATGTGCCGCAAAGTTGCACCACGGCCAACGCCCACTGCAGAGTGCACGTGGCGATCCATGGGTGCCTGCAATCGAGCGAGTCGGTTGGCTCCCAGTTCTACACCGACACGGGCTACAACAACTGGGCGGACAGCAACAACATTCTCGTGCTCTACCCGCAGGTCAACAAGTCCACCACACCGTTCAACCCCCAAGGCTGCTGGGACTGGTGGGGCTATACCGGTGGGAACTACGCCTACAAGTCCAGCCCGCAGATGAAGGCCATCGTGAAGATGGTGAACAGACTCACGCAGCAACCGTGAGCCTGGTGCCTGCATCCGCGTGATCCTTGGAGCGGGCCCGAAAGAAGTGAGGCATTCGAAGGTTCGCTCCCTTCGCGACCAGGCGCCGAACCGCCGTGGTGGCCGCCTCAAACGTCGAGGGTATAGACCTCGGCGCCGAGGCGGTCCTGCCGGCTGCTGCCGGCGAGCGGGCGGTCCCATTCCGGAGCGGTCGCCGACAGGCGGGGCCTCAATCCCTTGACCATCACCGCCACCTCTTCGGACGAGGCGTCGAACTCTCCGACTTGCTGGTATTCGCCCGTGAACAGCAAGGCCGTGCGAGCCCCATCGGCGTCGATGATCACGAGATAGCGCGCAGGCGTTTGATGCATCGCAGCCTCCATTCACACACCCCATGAGTTTGCCAGCAACGTTGCACGATGCGCCTATTCCGCTGATAGCCTACGGCATGCCAAATGAAAACGATTCTCATCTAGACTGAGTCATCTCCACGCAGAACGCTTGCCATGCCGACCACCTCTGCCTCAGGCATCACCTCTCGCCGGTTCACGGGCGTGGCCATCGTGCTGACCGGCATGGCCCTCCTGGGTCTGCAAATGCTTCCTCAACTGAGCGTCACGCTGAGCGACGAGGCGGTGCGCGCCGTTCAGGGCGGCGCGCTCTGCGCACTGGCCACCGCCTTGGGAGCACTTCCAGTGCTCATCACTCGAAGCATCCCCATCCGGATCGCCGACGGCATGCTGGGGTTCGGCGCCGGTGTGATGCTCGCGGCGACGGCATTCTCACTGGTGGTCCCCGGGCTGGCGGCGGCGAGCGGTCAAGGCTATTCGAAATGGGGTGCCGGCGCCTTGGTCAGCGCCGGCATGGTGCTCGGGGTCCTGATGATGCTGTGGCTCGACCGGGCCTGGCCGCACAGTCACGTCGACGGCACAGCCTCATCGGGGCGCCGTGTGGTGCCAGAACGCGTCCTGCTGTTCGTGACGGCGATCGTGCTGCACAACATCCCCGAAGGCATGGCCGTCGGAGTGGCCGCCGGCGCTGGCGCCCCGGGGGCCGGCGGACTGGCCATGGGCATTGCCATCCAGGACGTCCCGGAAGGCCTCGTGGTGGCGCTCGCGCTGGCAGGTGCCGGCATGAGCCGCGGCAAGGCGGCACTGATCGGCATGTCGTCAGGCCTCGTCGAACCGATCTTCGCACTGATCGCCGCAGTGGCTGTCGGAACCTTTGGCGCGTTGCTGCCTTGGGGCCTGGCCGCGGCGGCCGGCGCGATGCTGTTTGCCGTCAGCCACGAGGTGATTCCGGAGTCCCACCGCAACGGTCATGAGACCGCCGCCACACTGGGCCTCGCGATGGGCTTTTGCCTGATGATGGTGATGGACACCGCGCTCAGCTGAACCCGTCAAGGCTGCAACGGCAGCACCTCCGGATTCACAGGCGTGGGCGGGCGCCCCGCATCCTTGCCGAACCCGAGCCCCGCAATGAGGTTGTCCACCGCCAGGTTCGCCATTGCCCGCCGCGTCGCAATCGTGGCGCTGGCGATGTGGGGGGTCAGCACCACATTGGGCACGGCCAGCAACGCCGGGTTCAGCTGAGGCTCGCCTTCGAAGACGTCGAGTCCGGCGGCGGCAATGCGCCCTGAGGCGAGCGCTCGTGCCAGCGCCTCGTCGTCCACGATGCCACCGCGGGCGACGTTCGTCAGCGTCGCCGTGGGCTTCATCAGCGCCAGTTCGGCCTCGCCGATCGCATGGTGCGACTCGGCGGAATACGGAAGCACCAGCACGAGATGGTCGGCACGTTGCAGCAGTTCGGTCTTGCTCACGTAACAGGCATTCAACGACGATTCGACCTCGGTCTGAAGCCGCGACCGATTGTGATAGATCACCTTCATTCCGAAGCCCAGCGCCCCCCGCCGTGCGATGGCTTGCCCGATGCGCCCCATGCCGAGGATGCCCAGCGTGGCACCGTGCACATCAGCCCCGGCCAAAAGTGTCAGCGACCACTTTTTCCACTCACCGCGACGCAGGAAACGCTCGGCTTCGGCCATGCGGCGGGCCGTTGCCATCATCAGCGCAAACCCGAAGTCTGCCGTGGTTTCCGTCAGCACATCGGGCGTGTTGGTGACGAGCACGCCCCGGGCGTTGCACGCCGCAAGATCAATGTTGTTGTAGCCCACGGCGATGTTGCTGACCACTCGCAACTGCGGGTTGGCCGCCAACACCTCGGCGTCGATGCGTTCGCTGCCGCTGATCAGGGCCCCACGCTTGCCTTTCAGGCGGGCGATCAGTTCGGATCTGGACCATGGCATGTCGGACGGATTCGCCTCGACATCGAAGTGAAGCCGGAGCCGCTCGACGACGTCGTCGAACACGACCCGTGCCACCAGGACGCTCGGGCGGGCACTCATGCGGTTGACACTCGGGAAGGCCGCGAGGCGGCTTGGCACAGGGTAAGGCTCATCGGGGGTACTCCTCGGTCGGTCAATTGAATTCTTCGCAAATTTGCTGCGTTGCAGCAATTAGGGGTTGTCAGGCGACGACTCCTGAGCAATACTTCGAGTCATGGTGCAGCGCAGCAAAGGCTGTATCAGCTTCCCTGAACGATACACACTGGAGATTCTCACCATGCTCACTGCAGAACAACTGGTTGCCGCTCACAAGGCCAATGTCGAAACGCTCTTCGGCCTGACCGAAAAGGCATTCGAAGGCGTCGAGAAACTGGTCGAACTGAACATGCAGGTGGCCAAGGCTGCCCTGGGCGAAGTGGCTCAAACCACCCAAGCCGCGCTGAACGCCAAGGATGCGCAGGAGTTGCTCGCCCTGCAAGCCGGTCTGCTGCAACCCGTGGCTGAAAAGGCCGCCGCGTACAGCCGCCATGTCTACGACATCGCCGCAGCCACCAACGCCGACATCAGCAAGGCCGCTGAATACCAGGCCTCCGAAGCCCAGAAGAAGTTCCTGGCCGTGGTCGACAACGCCGTGAAGAACGCCCCCGCCGGCACCGAAAACGCCGTCGCGCTGGTCAAGTCGGCCGTCGCCGCCGCGAACAACGCCTACGAAAGCGTGCACAAGGCCGCCAAGCAGGCCGCCGAAGTGGCCGAAGCCAACTTCCAGGCCGTGACCACCAGCGCCGTCAAGGCCACGCAAACGGCCAAGGCCAAGCGCGCCGCCTGATCAAAGTTTGTCTCGGTACCAGATCCGGTATCTTCGGGGCACCATGGCAACATGGTGCCCCTTTTTGTTGACACCCTTTGCGGCCCGGCTCAATGCGTTTTGGCGACGATGCGGTTGCGCAGCTCGGCCAGCGCCTCGCTCGCTGCCGCCCGCCCGGCCTGGATCGATTTGGCCCGAGACGTGAAATCGGCGCCGGACACGCCTGCAAGCTTGGGGCGAAGCACGAGGTCTGCTTCCCGCAGTTCGAACTGGTTGATGCTGCGGCCCATGATCGCAAAGGTCTGAAGCAGCATGCGCATCGCATCACCCGTGGGGTTGCCGTCAGGCACGGCGGAGATGTCCACGGCAATGACCAGGTCCGCCCCCATTTGGCGCGCGAAGCGCACTGGCACCGGCGACACCAGCCCTCCATCCACGTACTCGCGTGTGCCGATCTTGACGGGCTGGAACACGGCCGGTACCGCGCTCGAGGCCCGCACAGCGACACCGGGGTCTCCACGCTGGAACAGGATGGGATTTCCGTTGTCCAGATCGGTGGCCACGATGCCCAGCGGCACTTTCATCGATTCGATCGAACGCCCACCGGTTTGATCGCGCACGAAGCGCGCGAGCGCCTCTCCGCGGATCATGCCCCGCCCCGGGAACGCCCAATCCGTGAACATGGATTCGTCCATGCTTTGCGCCGTCGCGGCCAGCGCGCTGCCGTTCTTGCCGGAGGCGTACAGCGCTGCCACCACGCTTCCAGCGGAAGTGCCCACGATCAGGTCGGGCTTGATGCCGTTTTCCTCGAGAACCTGAATGACGCCGATGTGCGCAAACCCACGCGCCGCGCCGCCTCCGAGGGCCAGGCCGATGCGGGGCGGCTTGGGCACCTTCGGCACCGCCACCGGATCCGGATGAGGGAGCGGCGGGGAGCTGGCCGAAGATGTCGGCGGCGGCACGACGGTGGGGCCCGTCTGACATGCCGCCAACAAGGCACCGAGAGACAACGTGATGGCAATGCGCCATCGCCAGAGAGAGATGGAGGACCGGCTGGACGGGTGCATCGCAGGATTGTAAAAGCACAGTCGTTTAACGACTATGATGCCAAACTGGAATAAACAATCAACGAAAATGTACTTCGCATATATATAGAAGCTTTGTACATTGCCGCTCAGGTTCGGTTCAAGGCGCTGACTTGCGCCGCGAACACGCGACAATGGCGCAGGTGAACCGGGGTCTGTGGTCGTGCTGATGCATGGCTGCCCGGCTCAGCGACCTGCCCGAAAAAACTGAGAAGCCTGATGGCTTAATGCCTGACCGACCGCCCTGCACTGGGCCCGGCCCGCGTCGAGCTGATCATCTGATATCAACGAACCACTGCACGATGTACCAGTACACCTCCTTCGATCGCCAGTTCGTCAAGCAGCGCGCAGCCCAGTACCGTGACCAACTGGAACGCAACCTCGCGGGCACGCTGGGTGACGATGAGTTCCGTCCACTGCGGCTGCAAAACGGCTGGTACGTCCAACGGCACGCGCCAATGCTGCGCGTGGCCGTGCCCTATGGCGACCTGACCTCTCGCCAGATGCGCACGTTTGCCAAGATCGCACGCGAGTACGACCGTGGCTACGCGCATCTCACCACCCGCCAGAACGTTCAGTTCAACTGGATCCCGCTCGACCGCAGTGCCGATGTGATGGATGTGCTGGCCGAGGCAGACCTGCACGGCATCCAGACAAGCGGCAACTGCATCCGCAACACCACCACCGATTGCTTTGCCGGCATCGCACCCGACGAGATCGTCGATCCGCGCCCGTACTGCGAGGTGCTGCGCCAGTGGAGCACACTGCATCCGGAGTTCGCATTCCTGCCGCGCAAGTTCAAGATCGCCGTCAGCGGTGCCGCGGAAGACCGCGCTGCCACGGCCTGGCATGACATCGGACTGCATCTGCTGAAGAACGATGCGGGCGAGGTCGGATTCAAAGTGCTCGTGGGTGGCGGCATGGGTCGCACGCCGGTGGTGGGCACCGTCATCCGCGAATTCCTGCCCTGGCAGCAGATCCTCGTGTTCATCGAGGCCATCGTGCGCGTCTACAACCGGCACGGGCGACGCGACAACATGTACAAGGCGCGCATCAAGATCCTCGTGAAGGCCGAGGGTCCGAAGTTCATTGCCGATGTCGAAGAGGAGTTCAAGAACATCCTCGAGCATGATGTGGACGGCGCTGCTCACCTGATCCCGCAAGCCGAGTTGGACCGGGTCGCGCGCAGCTTTGTCGTTCCGCAGGGCGTGGCGCCACTCGTGTCCCAGTTCCATGTGCCGGCCGATGCGCCCGTGGCGTTCAAACGCTGGGTCGAACGCAACGTGCACCCGCACAAGGTCAGCGGCTATCGTGCCGTCACGCTGTCGCTCAAGCGCGCCGGCCAGGCGCCGGGCGACGCCACCGACACGCAGTTCGAGCAGGCCGCCGACTTGGCAGACCGCTTCAGCCACGGAGAAATCCGCGTCTCGCACGACCAGAATCTCGTGCTGCCGTGGGTGAGAGAAGACGAACTCTTCGCGCTGTGGGAAGCCGCAAAGTCTTCATCGTTCGCATCACCCAACATCGGGTTGCTGACCGACATGATCAATTGCCCGGGCGGCGACTTCTGCGCGCTCGCGAACGCACGTTCCATCCCCATCGCCGCCGCCATTGCAGACCGCTTTGCCGACCTCGACGAGCTCTACGACATTGGTGACATCGACCTGCACATGAGCGGCTGCATCAACTCCTGCGGTCACCATCACAGTGGGCACATCGGCATCCTCGGCGTCGACAAGGACGGCAAGGAGTGGTACCAGATTTCACTGGGCGGCTCGGATGGCTCGCGCATCAGCGGTGACGCCACACCCGGCAAGGTCATCGGCCCATCCTTCGCGGCCGATGAAGTGCCCGACGTCATCGAAGCCGTCATCGAAACCTACCGCCATCAGCGCGCTGCGAACGAATTGTTCATCGACACGGTCAAGCGCGTCGGCCTGGACGCCTTCAAGTCGGCCGCCAACGCCGCCCGTCGTTCCACCGCGAAGGCCGCCTGACCATGAAGTTCATCGACACCCACCACGACCAATGGCACACCATCACGGGCGAGGACGGCCCCGTGGTGACGCTCACTCCCACCGCATACAGCCTGTTGACGTTCGCGCAGTGGCACGCCATCCGCGCCCAATGGCCGCAGCATCTGCCCGTCGGCGTCTCCTTCGGCAACGATGAGGAGATCGAGTCGCTCGAGGAGGACTTGCCCCGCCTGTCCCTCGTGGCACTGCACTTCCCGAAATGGGTCGACGGCCGTGCATACAGCCAGGCCCGCATCCTGCGCTCACGCTACCGCTTCCCCGGCGAAGTGCGTGCCACCGGTGAAGTGCTCGTCGACATGATGGCGCTGCTCAAGCGCACCGGCTTCGACGCCGTCGTGCTGCGAGCCGACCAGGATCGCGCGGCCGCTGAACGTGCGCTGACGTTCTTTGCCGGCCACTACCAGGGTGACGTCGAAGACAACCGCCCCATTTTTGCGAGGAGCGGCACATGACGGCCATTGCGCTGTACGACCGCGTCACGAAGGGATTCGACGAGCGCGTCGCGCACGCCCTGGCGGTGCTGCAAGATGCTGCGCGCGATCACGCAGGGCACATCGTGCAGGCAACAAGCCTCGGCGCCGAAGACATGGTTGTCACCGACCTGATCGCCCGTCACGGCCTGGGCATCGCGCTGGGCACGCTCGAGACCGGCAAGCTGCATCCGGAGACGGTTGCGCTGATTCCCCGCATCGAGGAGCGTTACGGGCTGCCGGTCGAGGTGTATCGCCCCGTGGCGGATGCGGTGATCCACTTCGTCAAGTCGCACGGCGAAAAGGCCATGTACGAGAGCATCGACCTGCGCAAAGGCTGCTGCGGCATCCGCAAGCTCGAACCGCTGTCACGCATGCTCGACGGCCGCACGGCGTGGATCACCGGCCTGCGCCGCGAACAATCGGACAACCGCGGCCATGTGCCGTTCGTCGAGCTCGATGACAAGGGCCGAGCGAAATACAGCCCGCTGGCCGACTGGACGTGGAACGACGTCTGGCACTACATCGCATTGCACAAGGTACCGTACAACCCGCTGCACGACGAATTCATGCCGAGCATCGGTTGCGAACCCTGCACCCGCGCCATCGCTGTCGGCGAGGATTTCCGCGCCGGCCGGTGGTGGTGGGAAGACGAAAAAGCCAAGGAGTGCGGCCTGCACGTCCACGAGGACGAGCAGCCGGCGCCCGCCTCTTCCCTGATTGGAGAACGCTCATGAACGCCCCGTTGACCGTGGAGCAATTGCTGCCCGAGCTCGACCACACTCACCTCGACTGGCTCGAGGAAGAGGCCATCTTCATCCTGCGCGAGACCGTCGCCGCGTTCGAGCGGCCTGCGCTGCTCTTTTCGGGCGGCAAGGATTCGTGCGTCGTGCTGCGTCTGGCCGAGAAGGCCTTCAAGACGCGCGGCGCCGATGGCGAGTTCAAGGGCCGCCTTCCCTTCCCGTTGCTCCACGTGGACACCGGCCACAACTTCCCCGAGGTGATCGAGTTCCGCGATCGCCGGGTTGCGGAAATGGGTGAGCGTCTCGTCGTGGGGCACCTTGAAGACTCGATCAAGCGCGGCACGGTGCGCCTGGCGCATCCGCTGGAATCGCGCAACGGCCACCAGACCGTGGCTCTGCTCGAAGCCATCGAGGAACACCGCTTCGACGTGCTGCTCGGTGGCGCCCGCCGTGATGAGGAAAAGGCCCGCGCGAAAGAACGCATCTTCTCCCACCGCGACAGCTTCGGCCAATGGCAGCCGAAAGAACAGCGGCCGGAACTGTGGACCTTGTTCAACACCCGCATCAAGCCGGGTGAGCACATGCGCGCCTTCCCGATCAGCAACTGGACCGAGCTCGACGTGTGGCTCTATCTCGCCCGCGAGAACATTCCACTGCCGAGCCTGTATTTCGCGCACCAGCGCCAGGTCATCCGCCGCAAGGGCCTGCTCGTGCCGCTGACGGAGGTCACGCCGCCGCAAGCGGGCGAAACGATCGAAACCGCCGAGGTGCGCTTTCGCACCGTGGGCGACATGACCTGCACATGCCCGGTCGAAAGCCCCGCCGCCAACGCCACCGACATCGTCGCCGAAACGCTGAAGGTCACCGTCAGTGAACGCGGTGCCACCCGCATGGACGACCGCACGTCCGACGCCTCGATGGAACGCCGCAAGAAGGAAGGATATTTCTGATGACTGCCACCCAAGCCGCTGCTTCCGCGGTCAAAGATCACCGCGCGCTGCGTTTCCTGACGGCCGGCAGTGTCGATGACGGCAAGAGCACCCTGATCGGCCGCCTGCTGTTCGACAGCCGCGCCATCCTGGCCGACCAGCTCGACACACTCGAAAAGCGGGCCGCTGGTGCGCCCATCGATCTGTCGCTGCTCACCGACGGCCTGGAAGCCGAACGCGAGCAAGGCATCACGATCGACGTGGCCTACCGCTACTTCGCCACGAAGCAGCGCAAATTCATCATCGCCGACGCCCCGGGGCATGAGCAGTACACCCGCAACATGGTCACCGCCGCCGCCGGCAGCGATGCGGCCGTCGTGCTTGTCGACATCACGAAGATCGATGTGAACGCCAAGCCGGTCGTGTTGCTCCCGCAGACCCGCCGCCACGCTTTGCTCGCCCACCTGCTGCGTGTGCCAAGCATCGTGTTCGCGGTCAACAAGCTCGATGCCGTTGCCGATCCGGAGACGGCCTTCAACACCACCCGCGAGGCACTGCTCGCCTTCGCCGCGCATGCGGGCATTGAAGTCGCCGGCATCATCCCGGTGTCCGCACTGCGTGGGGACAACGTGACGCAGCCGCTCGATGCCGCCTGGTACGACGGTCCGTCGCTGCTGCAGGTCCTCGAAAGCTTGCCCACCCTGCAAGAGCGCAAGGATGGAGACCTGCTCCTGCCCGTGCAATACGTGGCTCGCGAAGGCGAAGGCACGGGCAACCAGCCGCGCACGCTGTGGGGCCGCATTGCCCACGGCCAGGTCAAGGCCGGTGACAGCGTGCAACTGTTCCCGAGCGGCCAGCAAGCCGTGGTGGCCGAGGTGCGCCTCGCCGGCTCGGTGGTGGATGCGGCAAGCGCAGGCCAGTCGGCTGGCGTCGTGCTGGACCGCCAACTGGACGTCTCCCGCGGTGACTGGATCGGCACCCCCGGCACGATCGAGGAAACCCAGCGCTTCTCGGCGACGCTCGCCTGGCTCGACACCGAAGCGGCCGTCGTTGGCCGCAAATACTGGGTGCGTCATGGCAACCGCTGGGTGCAGGCGCGCATCTCCAGCATCGAAAGCCGCCTGGACATCCATACGCTCGAAACCATCGATGCCCACGAACTGGCCGTCAACGAGATCGGCCACGTCATCATCGAGACGCAACAGCCGCTGCCGGTGGAAGCCTACGACCAGAACCGCGTCGGCGGTTCGCTGATCATCGTCGACCCGACCAGCAACCGCACCAGCGGTGCACTCCTTGTCAAGGGCGCGGCGTAAGCGCATGGGAACCGTCGTGTTCATCGGCGCGGGCCCGGGTGCAGCGGATCTCATCACGGTCCGCGGCGCACAGCGCCTCTCGGCAGCCGACGTCGTGCTGTACGACGCGTTGACCGATCCGGCGCTGCAAGACCTGGCGCCCCGGGCCGTCTGGCACCACGTCGGCAAACGCGGCTTTCGCCCCGACAGCACCGACCAGACGGAAATCAATGACCTGCTGGTGCGCTATGCGCGGGAGCACGGCAACGTCGTGCGACTCAAGGGCGGCGACCCCAGCATCTTCGGCCGCCTGGAAGAAGAACTCGAAGCGCTGGCGAAAGCCGGCATTCCGTGCGAGGTGGTGCCGGGCGTGACGTCCGCGCTGGCCGCAGCTGCATTCGCGCAACGCCCGCTGACGCGGCGAGGCGTGGGCCGCAGTTTGAGCCTGACCACCGCAATGACACGCACCGGCGACATGGTCTCGAGCCGCACGGCCGACACGGAAGTGTTCTACATGGCGGGCAAGCAGCTCGCGGCGTTGTCGGCACGCCTGATCGAAGCCGGGTGGCCAGCCGCCACGCCGGTCAGCGTGGTTTCACGTGCCGGATGGGCCGACAGCCTGCAAAGCGAACACACCGTCGCCACGCTGAACGATGCGACCCTCGTGCACGCGGACCGGCCTGCCGTGGTGGTGGTGGGTGCCGGTGCAGCGGCACTTGACCCTTCCCCTGGTGTCATTGAAACCGCACGGTTGCCGCCCACCCGTTAAAATTCCACGTTTCGCCCCGAGCGACACCCCCACACCCTCACGTACAAACCCAATCCAGTCATGACCCACGTCGTCACCGAAGCCTGCATCCGCTGCAAATACACCGACTGTGTGGACGTGTGCCCAGTCGATTGTTTCCGCGAAGGCCCGAACTTCCTCTCCATCGATCCGGACGAATGCATCGACTGCGCGGTGTGCATTCCCGAGTGCCCGGTCAATGCCATCATGCCCGAGGAGGATGTGCCGGGCGAACAGCAGCACATGATCCAGCTCAACGCCGAACTGGCCAAGACCTGGCCCAGCATCACGAAACGCAAGGCGGCCCTGCCCGATGCGGACGAGTGGAAAGACCGCGCCGGCAAGCTGCCTGAGCTGATCAAGTGACCCATCGGGCCGACGGCCCAGGGGCTGAGGCTGCCGTTCACGAGGGGCTCTTCCGATGAATCCGATCGAGACAGACACCCTCGTGATCGGAGCAGGCCCCGCGGGCCTGTTCCAGGTGTTCGAGCTGGGCCTGCTCGAAATCGGCGCGCACGTCGTCGATTCGCTGCACGTCCCCGGGGGGCAGCTCATCGAGCTCTATCCCGATAAGCCCATTTATGACATTCCCGGCGTGCCCGCGTGCACGGCCCGGGAACTGGTCGACAACCTGCTGAAGCAGGTCGCCCCTTTCAAGCCGCAGCTGCACCTCGGGCAGGAGGTGTCTGCCCTCGCCCGCCAGGATGACGGACGCCTGCTCGTCGAAACGAGCGCCGGCACCCGCTTCCTGGTCAAGGCCGTCGTGATCGCCGGTGGCGTGGGATCCTTCCAGCCCCGTCGCCTGCCGCTCGAGGGCCTTGACCGCCACTTCGATACGCAGGTATTCCACGGCTTGCGCGATGCACGTGCATTCGCGCGGCAGCATGTCGTCGTGGCCGGTGGTGTCGATGCGGCACTGGATGCCATCCTTGCGCTTGACGCCGCCGCTGAGGATCGCCCCGCCAGCATCACCCTGCTCCACCGGCGCGATGTGTTCCAGGCCGATGCGGCCACGATCGATCGTGTGCGCGAACGCATGGCCTCCGGCGCGATACGATTCATCGCCGGACAACCCACCGGATTCGAGGAAACGCCGCAGGGCCGGTTGGCCGCCTTGCAAGTGACGCATGGTGACGCCCAAGCGCTGCGCCTGCCGGTCGACGCCCTCGTGGTGGGATTGGGGCTCAGCCCCAAGCTCGGCCCCGTTGCAGACTGGGGCGTCGCACTGGACCGCAAGCAGGTGCTGGTGGACACCAGCACGTTCCAGACGAACATCCCCGGTGTGTTCGCCATTGGCGACATCGTCACGTACCCAGGCAAGAAGCGCTTGATCCTGTCCGCCTTCCATGAGGCCGCGCTCGCGTCGTTCGGCATTGCCGCACTGGTCTATCCCGACCAGCGCATCCAGCTGCAATACACGACGACAAGCACCCGGCTGCACGAACTGCTGGGCGTACCGCACACCTGACGCATCGTCCCGGCTCGGTCGCTACTTCGCCGGGTTTTCAGAAAGTGCTGCGACGCGATCCGGGGCATCCTCGAACAGGCTGAGCCCTCGGGAGCGTGCCCGCCGGGCCAGTGCCTCGGCGCCGGCGATGTTCATGTGATTCGCATCGAAAAAGGCAGGCACGCCGTCGATCTGCACCTGGCAGCCGTGCCCATTGCACAAGCCTGCGGTCGGCTCGACATAGCGAACACCGGGCACCTTCGCCACGACGGACTGCAAGACGCGGTTCGCAACCGCCGGCCCCTCGGCCCCGCGAAACTCCGCGGGGTACTGCCTGCCGAATACCGTGGCATAGACATACTGCTTGCCCACGCCGGTAAAAAACAGCGGCGACTGCCCCAGCACCACCACATCCGCACCCCGCCCCGTCAGCACGCGCAGGGTCGACTCCACCGCATCTGAAAAACCAGCTTGGCGCATGTACCAGTCCCAGCGGCCCGCAATGATGACCGTCTTCTCATGGCTGACAGCCGCCAGCACATCCTTCTGGAACTGAGCGCAGACATCAGGGTGCACCCCCTTGTCTGGCGTATCGAACAGCGGAGGACAAGCGGCCGACGACAGCTCGTGCACCTTGATGCGCTTTTCGCGAGCAAAGGCGGCCACGAACGGCGAATAGTGGGCTGCATGCGAATCACCCCACAGCACGGCTCCGGCGGCGCCGTTCGGGTCGCCCACATGGCACTGAGAAAAACTGGGACGGTACTTGATGTCCTTGGCTCCGCTGCCGTCACCATCGATGTTGTCAACAAAGCACCAGCCATTGCCGATGTTTGCAAACCGAATGCGCGACTGCGCGTCCGCGAATCGCTGGACATTGGGCCGCTCCGGCAAACCCTGCCCCGCCCAGATCAGGCCCGCTGCAGACGCCACCATGGCCGATGACAGACCGAAGGCCACCCCATTGGCTCGAAGGCTCCATCGCCCGAGCATCAAGCGGGACGGCGTTTCGATCCAGCGCAAGGATGCATAGCCGAGCATCACGGAAGCGGCGATCGCTGCGACGGTCCATGCTGCAGAATCTTCAAGCACATACTGGTGCAGCAACACCGTCAATGGCCAGTGCCACAGGTAAATGGAGTAGGAACTGTCTCCCAAGAACTGAGTCACCGGGTTGCAAAGCAGCCGAGAACGGGAATAGTTTGCCCACAACACCAGACCAGCACCTGCCACCGGAAGCATGGCCAGGTAACCGGGCCACGGCCCTTCGGAGCGCAGCAATCCCATCGACAATGCGATCAACACGAGGCCGAGCGGCCCTGCAAGCGACCGCACACGCGCAGGACCAGAAGAGGCAAACATGAACACCACGCCGCCCGCGATCATTTCCCAGGCGCGCGTGGGCAAAAGATAGAAGGCTGGGATGCGGTTCGTGAACGACAAGGTGGCTGACAGGCCCAGCGACACGGTCAGCAACACGACCAGGGCCACCGTGAGCGCCGCCGGCCTTCGGAACAACCGCGATACAGCCATCAACATGACGGGGAACATCAGATAGAACTGCCATTCCACGGACAAGGACCAGGTGTGCAGCAGCCACTGGTCGTACTTTTGATTCCCGAAGTAATCGACGTCCTTCCAGTACACGATGTTCGAGACAAAGCCGATGCTGCTTGCCGCATGGCGACCCAGGCGTTCGAAGTCGGGGGGCGTCAACCAGAAGGCCCCGTACACCAGCAACGCCAGGCAAAGTGCGGCAAGCGCAGGCACGATGCGCCGCACACGCGCCGCGTAGAAGTTCCATATGGAAAAGCGTCCGGTTCGCAAGCCTTCGACGATGATCTTCGTCATCAGGAAACCTGAGATCACGAAGAAGACGTCCACGCCGACAAAGCCACCAGCAAATCCCGGCACATCGAAGTGGTAGAGGACCACGGCAAGCACGGCCAGCGCGCGCAAACCGTTGATGTCAGCACGAAAGTTTTGCACGAGGGAAATCTGCATGCGCAGCCCCCAAGCAAGCAGCTCGCCAGGTTGTCGCCCACGCTTTTGGTGTCGCGCTGAGCCAAGTCAGCTCGACAGGCCGATACGAGGCCACTTCGGGCGATGATGCAGATCCAAGCGTCGAAACGCAGCAGCAGCGACTGGCCGGATCGAACCGCGGCGTACGCTGCAACACGGCAGCAAGCAACTCAGACAGGTAAAAGCGCTAAACCGAAGCGTCTTCAAAATACCGACGCATCAGACCGGGGTGGACGACGAGGTGCTCGTCCGGCGTACGAGGTTTCGCCCTCCTCGCGCAGTGGCGGCGTCAGACCTGCGAATGCTGGAAGCACTGTGACCACAGGCGGGCGTCACAGGAAGTGGGATGGCGCCTTGATGAAAGAGCGGACAAGATGCGCGCTTGCGAGCCTTGCCAGGCGCCACCATCAATGTGCCCGTTGGCTGCAGCCGATTCCCGGAAGGCGCATCAGCCAGATCAACAGATCAAGCCGTACCAAAACCAAAAAACGTGATGAACTTGACTTTTGCCCTGTTGGGAATCGCCATTTGCGCAGCCTGGCTGCCGTCTGTTCAGCTGAATAGCCGTGCCTCACTGCCTCCTTGGGTCGCTTGTTTTACCCTTTCGGCAGCGCTCGGTGTTCTATCAAACGTTCTTTCCTGGTCGGCCATGCTTGCACTGGCGACGCTCGCAGCAACGACATTCGCAGCAATTCAAGCCCCAGCCAGGCTTCTCAGGCAACTCTTTGCGTGGTCAAGCGCAGCCATCGCACTTGCGATGGCATTGCATCTGCTGCCTGGTTTTCACAGCGCCAAGTTGTATGACGGTGTGCGCTTCAGCGCCGAATCCGTTCCGTTCACCGCTTCGATGAATTTTGACAAAGGCGCTGCGGGCCTGTTCATATTGGCCGCCTTTTCACCGCGAATGCGTCGTCTCAGCGATACCAGCATTTTCGCAATGCCCCGGCTGTGGCTCCTTGTCGCGGGCACTCCGGTCATTGTGATCGCTGCCGCGCTGATCACGGGAATGATTCGCTTCGACCCGAAGTTTCCGGAGGGTGCATGGGTATTCATGGCAACCAACCTGCTGGTCACATGTGTTGCCGAAGAGGCATTCTTTCGGGGGCTGATTCAAGAGCGGCTGACCCGCCTGGTAGAACATCGGGCCCATCTGCATTGGATGCCGGTGTTGATCTCGACAACACTTTTTGCAATGGCGCACTGGGGCAGCGGCGCGATGTACCTGGCGCTCGTGGCACTCGCTGGCCTCGGATACTCACTCGCCTACGCAGTCGCCCGGCGCATAGAGGCAGCCATTGCAACCCACTTTGCCCTCAATGCCGTGCATTTCCTGCTTTTCACTTATCCATTGGCGACGCCCTCCACCATTTGAACGTGTCGACGGCCAGGGCAGCTGCCCTTCAGCGCGTCGAGTCTGACCTATCCGCTCGCGGCCTCATCGCTGTCCCTCGAGTCATCGATCGATCGCGCAGCAACCAGACGTTGAGACGGCCGCCCGTCAGAAGTCCTGGGACTTATACAGATCAGCACTTAGACTTAGCTCGCGCAGAACTGCATCAACTGCAAAAATTCCTCGAAAAATTCTCGGAATGCCAAGTTCAAGCATGCCTTTGCAGGCACGATCAGGTGCAATGCGAGTATTGCCGCGCATCCGAGCAGACGACAGGAGAAATAATGCACCGACACGACATGCAACTCGTCCTCGTACTCTACAAGCTATGGTCAACGAGTACCGACGACGCCACTCCCCAGGTCAGTTTTACGATCTGGAATTCTTCCGTGGCCTCTCACTTGACAAAGCAGTGAGCCATGCAGCCCTTGCTGAGAATGGTAAGAACAAGCGCTACAGCCATCAGCGCCGCATTCGAAGGGCACCAATGGAACAGGCCAAAAAAATACTTTTGGACCAAGCGAATCACCTATCGACACTCAAGCCATTCGACCAGCTGCACGCTTATCTTTCGAAGCTACTGCTACCTATCCCCGGGCTGGGAAAGTTATATGTCTACGACACTGCATTTCGACTGGGTGCGCACTTAAAGATACTGCCGTCCACTGTGTACCTTCATGCCGGGACTCGGATGGGTGCACGCGCTCTCGGATTGACGGGCGAAGAGATTCAAATAGAGGATCTACCGACCGCGTTGCGCATTCTAAAAGCGCACGAACTGGAGGATTTTCTCTGCATTTACGCTCGGGAACTGCTGGGTGGCGGCCCCACGTCGAGGGCTTGTCGCCCAATCAGCCCTCGCCGCCGATGCTGATTTGATGTACGAATTGCCGTTCGAGGACAGCCAGCATGTGGGCATCGCAACAGCAGAGTTGCCGGCAAGAGCGCGAGTCATAGGAGAGAATGAGCAAGAGCTTCCGCTGCCGTCGCCGGAGGAGTCCTTCTCTTGCTTCTGGTGCGCTTGCGCTGCATTCGGTCGGGCATGACGCGAGCGGAGGCAAACGCGACGGTAAATCCAACCGTGGCGGGCAAGGCCTTTCATGCAGGCGTGTCGCGTGCCCGGAACCCAACCCGTTCCATTGAGCTGACATGTCCCGGCAAACATGGGTCATGCAGGTCATGTCAAAAGTTAGGCGCCTTATGTGGTATGCCGAGTACGAAGATCAGTTTCATTCTTGGGAGCATCTCTCTGTAAAGCAGAGAGAAGAGTTCTTCATTGGAGAGGAGTATTTGCCGCTCCCGCCCACTCATGCGGACCGCATTCGCGTGCTGCACGGCGCGCCTGCTCGCGAGTTAATCAAGAAGGCACTTGTCGGTTTTCCTGGTTATTCGTCTACTGCCACTTCAAAGTTCACAAGGGAAGAGTCAATCCTCCTTACGGATGTTTGGAACGATCAGTCGAAGATTCAGCAGGTCCGAGATTGGCTTCACAACAAGGGCCTGAGCTACTCAAGTCTCGTGCATCTCCTGTATGACGACCTAGTTGTCGCCACTGATTGGAAGATCGTCGTCAAATACTGGGATGCCTTTGCGTGGCGAGTTGGAATCGAAATGCTCGCGCTTGATTCAACCAAGTCGTGGGCCTGCAGCTTCCACCACGAAGATGCGATTACCTTCTCGAGCCACAAGCAGGCGCCGATACAGGGACTTCCCCTCAAGTCAGGCAAGCGGCCGTTGAGGTGACCCGACGAGATGCGAAGCGTACGAGGGAGGAACAGACTGAGGGCTCTTGTTGCCTTCGGCATGAGCCGAGGGGGCCGGATGCGAACCGCTCGGCGATGCTCCACGAGTCAGCCCGCCGTGAGTGGCTCGTTGTTCTCGTCGTACCCGGTCGAGGTGGGCTCGGCCAGCAGGCCGCTTGAGCTTGACGTTCTCCGCCTCGAGTTCACGCAGTCGCTTGGCGTCCGTGGCATGCATGCCGCCGTACTTCGCCCGCCACTTGTAGAACCTTGAACACACCGATGGGGGCAGGTCAGGCGCCCAAACTTGTCCGTCTAACGGTAGCAGCGCTGCCAATTCAAGGCAGCAAGTTACCGCTCCTTCAGAATTTCCAGCCCGGAAGTACAAACGCCCCGGATTTCCGAGGCGTCTAAGTGCTTGGATTATTTTTTGGAGGCGCGATCCGGAGTCGAACCGGACTAGACGGATTTGCAATCCGTTGCATAACCGCTTTGCTATCGCGCCGTGTTGCCCCAGCGGCAGCAAATCCGCGAGGTCTTTAGCAAAAAGGGAAGCTTCTGATGAAGCTTCCCTTTTACTGTTTGGAGCGGGAAACGAGGCTCGAACTCGCGACCTCAACCTTGGCAAGGTTGCGCTCTACCAACTGAGCTATTCCCGCATTTGCCTAGCTTCTCGATTGCTTCAGCGATTTGTCTGCGTCATCAACCGAGAACAAGAGTATATGACGGAAGTCGGTGAGAGTGCAAGTGTTTTCTTCAACTTTCTTTCCGACTTCTTTCAGAACCCTTGGCAATCAGTGCTTCAGGGAGTCTGCCGTGCCGGTGACGGGCTCGGCCTTTGGCTCCACCTTGGGCGGCTCTTCTTCAGCCAGCGCTTGTGGCGCCGACTCAAGTGCCACGTCAAGCACCTGGTCAATCCATTTCACCGGGACGATCTCGAGCTGGTTCTTCACGTTCGCGGGGATGTCTTGCAGGTCCTTCGCGTTTTCCTCGGGGATCAGCACGGTCTTGATCCCACCTCGGTGGGCTGCCAGCAGTTTTTCCTTCAAACCGCCAATGGCCGTGACTTCCCCCCGCAACGTGATCTCGCCTGTCATGGCGACGTCGGCCCGCACGGGGATGCCGGTGAGCGCCGACACGAAGGCCGTCGTCATCGCCGCACCGGCGCTGGGACCATCCTTGGGCGTGGCGCCATCGGGCACGTGGATGTGGATGTCGCGCTTTTCGAAGAGTTCGTCCTTGATGCCCAGGCGCGCGGCACGGCTGCGCACCACGGTACGGGCAGCCTCCACCGATTCCTTCATCACGTCACCGAGCGAGCCGGTGCGGATGATGACGCCCTTGCCAGGCATCACAGTGGCCTCGATGGTCAGCAGGTCGCCGCCCACTTCGGTCCAGGCGAGCCCCACCACCTGGCCCATCTGGTTGCGCTTCTCCGCCTGGCCGTAGCTGTACTTGCGCACGCCCAGGAAGTCGTTCAGGTTGGCTTCCGTGACGACGACCTTTTCGGTGTACTGCTTGAGCTGGATGCCCTTGACCACCTTGCGGCAGATCTTCGACACCTCGCGCTCAAGCGAGCGCACGCCGGCTTCACGGGTGTAGTAGCGGATGATGCCGCGGATCGCCGATTCGGTGACTTCCATCTCCTCGTCCTTGACGCCATTGTTCTTCGACTGTTTCGGCAACAGGTACTTCTGGACGATGTGGAACTTCTCGTCCTCCGTGTAGCCGGCAAGTCGAATGACTTCCATGCGGTCAAGGAGCGCCGGAGGGATGTTCATCGAGTTGGAGGTGGCGATGAACATCGTGTCGGACAAGTCGAAGTCGACCTCGACGTAGTGGTCGCTGAAGGTGTGGTTCTGCTCAGGATCGAGCACCTCGAGCAGCGCGCTCGAGGGGTCGCCCCGGAAGTCCATGCCCAGCTTGTCGATTTCGTCGAGGAGGAACAACGGGTTGCGCGTGCCGACCTTCGACAGGCTTTGCAGCACTTTGCCCGGCATCGAGCCGATGTAGGTGCGGCGGTGACCTCGGATCTCGGCCTCGTCGCGCATGCCGCCCAGCGCCATGCGAACGAACTTGCGTCCGGTCGCCCGGGCCACGCTCTGGCCGAGCGAGGTCTTGCCCACGCCCGGCGGGCCCACGAGGCACAGGATCGGCGCCTTGACCTTGTCGACGCGCTGTTGCACCGCGAGGTATTCGAGGATGCGGTCCTTGACCTTCTCGAGGCCATAGTGGTCCTCGTTGAGCACCTGTTCGGCGTACTGCAGGTCGTGCTTGATCTTGGTTTTCTTCGTCCACGGCAGGTTGACCAGCGTGTCGATGTAGTTGCGCACCACGGTGGCTTCGGCCGACATGGGTGACATCAACTTCAGCTTCTTGAGCTCGGCGTCAACCTTCTTGCGGGCCTCCTTGGGCATCTTGGCCGCAATGATCTTCTTCTCGAGTTCCTCCATGTCGGCGCCTTCTTCGCCGTCACCGAGTTCCTTCTGGATGGCCTTGACCTGTTCGTTCAGGTAGTACTCGCGCTGGCTCTTTTCCATCTGGCGCTTCACGCGCCCACGGATGCGCTTTTCCACCTGGAGGATGTCGACCTCGTGTTCGAGCTGTTCGAGGAGCTTCTCCAGGCGCTTGTCCACCGGGAACAGGTCGAGCACGGACTGCTTGTTCTCGAGCTTGAGCGGCAGGTGCGCAGCGATCGTGTCGGCCAGGCGGCCGGCGTCGTCGATGCCGGCGATGGACGTGAGGATCTCCGGGGGGATCTTCTTGTTCAGCTTGACGTATTGGTCAAACTGCTGCGTCACGGCGCGGCGCAGGGCCTCGATCTCCGGCTTGGCATCTGCCTCGGGCGGGACTGGGGTGACCTCGGCGACGAAGTGTTCGCCGTTGTCGCGGATGCCGTGGGTGTTGGCACGCTGGATGCCTTCGACAAGGACCTTCACGGTGCCGTCGGGCAGCTTGAGCATCTGGAGGATGCTCGAGACGCAACCCACCTCGAACATGTCGTCGGGCTTGGGTTCGTCCTTGCCGGCAGCGCGTTGCGCCACCAGCATGATCTGCCGGCCGGCTTCCATGGCCGCTTCAAGCGCCTTGATGGATTTGGGGCGCCCCACGAACAGCGGGATCACCATGTGGGGGAAAACCACCACGTCGCGCAGCGGCAGCAGCGGCAGCGTGATCGGCTCAGCGGGCAAAACGGGATGTCCAGACATTGGAACCTCTCTTTCTCCAGCCCATGTAGGGCCCGAGTGGTGAATTGCAAGAAGCCGTCGCGGGCGGGCCCGCTCGGGCGCTCAGGATCCGTGTCTCAAGTTCAGTGGAACGGCCAACTCACGCGCTCGCCTTGGACTCGTGGTAAACCAAGAGCGGTTTCGCGTTTTCCTCGATGGTGTGTTCATCCAGCACCACCTTCGCCACGCCGTCGAGCGTGGGCAAATCGAACATGGTGTCGTTGAGCGACAACTCCATGATGGACCGCAGACCACGGGCCCCGGTCTTGCGGGCCAGTGCCTTGCGGGCAATGGCCGTGAGCGCAGACGGCCGCACCTCGAGTTCGACGCCATCCATTGCGAAGAGCTTCTGGTACTGCTTGAGCAACGCGTTCTTGGGTTCGGTCAGGATCTGCACGAGGGCTTCCTCGGTCAGTTCGCCGAGCGTCGCCACCACGGGCAGGCGACCGACCAGTTCGGGGATCAGCCCGAACTTGATCAGGTCTTCGGGCTCGACTTCCCTGAACACTTCGGAGATGCGTTTCTCGCTCTTCGTGTGCACCGTGGCGCCAAAGCCGATGCCGGACTTCTCGGAGCGGTTCTGGATGACCTTCTCGAGGCCGTCGAACGCGCCGCCGCAGATGAACAGGATGTTCGTGGTGTCGATCTGCAGGAAGTCCTGGTTCGGGTGTTTGCGGCCGCCTTGAGGCGGAACCGAGGCCATCGTGCCTTCGACCAGCTTGAGCAAAGCCTGCTGAACGCCCTCGCCCGAGACGTCCCGGGTGATGGAGGGGTTGTCGGCCTTGCGCGAGATCTTGTCGATTTCGTCGATGTAGACGATGCCGCGCTGGGCCTTGTCGACGTCGTAGTTGCAGTTCTGGAGCAGCTTCTGGATGATGTTTTCGACGTCCTCGCCGACGTAGCCGGCCTCGGTGAGCGTCGTGGCATCGGCGATCACGAACGGCACGTTCAGCAGGCGAGCCAGGGTCTGCGCAAGCAAGGTCTTGCCCGACCCGGTGGGGCCGATGAGCAGGATGTTGCTCTTGGCAAGTTCGACCTCGTCCTTCGACGTGGACATGTGCTTCAACCGCTTGTAGTGGTTGTACACGGCCACCGACAGGGTGCGCTTCGCGGTGTCCTGTCCGATCACGTAGTTGTCGAGACTGCCCTTGATTTCGGCCGGCACCGGCAGGTCGGACTTGACCGAGCGTGCCTCGGCGTTTTCGACCGGCACTTCATCACGGATGATGTCGTTGCACAGCTCGATGCATTCGTCGCAGATGAAAACGGAGGGCCCGGCGATGAGCTTCTTGACCTCGTGCTGGCTTTTGCCGCAGAAGGAGCAATAAAGGACTTTTTCGCTCGAGGAGCCTTTTTTGTCGGCCATGGATCTACGCGCTTTGGAGTGGTAAAGGCTGGGTCAATGATAGAGCAAAAGAAAACGGGGCCTTGGCAGCAAATAAGGCCCCGTTTCAGTCGCAGTTAACGGCCCGGAACGACCCGAACGGGGCCATTTTGTGCCAGCTGGCCGATCAGGGGTTGATCGGGTGGTTGCGCCGGCTGATCACCTGGTCGATGAGGCCATAGGCCTTTGATTCCTCGGGGTCCATGAAGAAATCGCGTTCCATGTCGCTGCGGATCTTCTCGATCGGTTGACCGGTGCGCTCGGCATAGATGCGGTTCAACTGCTCGCGGGTCTTGAGAATTTCGCGGGCATGGATCTCGATGTCGGTGGCCTGGCCCTGGGCGCCGCCCGAAGGCTGGTGAATCATCACGCGGGAGTTCGGCAGCGCGAACCGCTTGCCCTTGGCCCCGGCCATCAGCAGGAAGGAACCCATGCTGGCTGCAATGCCCATGCACAGCGTGGATACATCGGGCTTGATGAATTGCATGGTGTCGAAGATCGACATGCCGGCGCTGACCGAACCGCCGGGCGAGTTGATGTACAGCGAAATGTCCTTGTCAGGGTTTTCACTTTCCAGGAACAGCAGCTGAGCCACCACGAGGTTGGCCGACTGGTCGTTCACCGGCCCCACCAGGAAGATCACCCGCTCGCGCAGCAAGCGGCTGTAGATGTCGTACGCCCTTTCACCGCGGCCCGACTGTTCGATGACCATGGGCACCAAGCCCAATCCTTGAGTTTCCAGCGCGCTCATGTGAGTCCTTGAGAGAAAGTTGTGCGACACGTCGGGTTCGATTATGGAGCGACAAGAGAACCCTCCGCACGAAGAAGCGAAAAAGGGTGCCGACCCCTGCGGCCCGGCACCCTCGTCACACGGGTCAGCGAGGCGATCAGCCGGCCATCAGTTCGTCGAACGGCAGGGCCTTGTCGGTCACCTTCGCCTTGCTCAGCACGAATTCGGCGACGTTGTTCTCGATCACAACGCCCTCCACTTCGGCCATGCGCTGGCGGTCGCTCAGGTACCAGCGGACGACGTCGGCAGGCTTTTCGTAGCTTTGCGCGATTTCTTCGATGTGCGCCTGCAGTTGCTCTGGCTTGGCAGCCAGGTTATTGGCACGCACCAGCTCGCCCACCACGAGCCCGAGGCGCACACGGCGCTCGGCCTGTTCCTTGAAGACCTCGCCCGGGATCGGGGCCGAGTCAGCATCCTTGATGCCGCGCTTCTTGAGGTCGGCACGAGCACCTTCGATGAGACGCTGGATCTCGCCGTTGACCAAGGCGGCCGGCAGGTCGAGTTCGGCCGTCTTGACGAGCGCATCCATCACCGCGCCCTTGTTGCGGGCCAGCACGCGGAACTTCACTTCGCGCTCGAGGTTCTTCTTGATGTCGGCGCGCAGCGCTTCCACCGTGCCCTCGGCAATGCCGAGCGACTTGGCGAAAGCCTCGTCCACCACCGGCAGGTTCTGCGCTTCGATCTTGTTGACCGTCACGAGGAAGTCGGCTTCCTTGCCGGCCACGTCCTTGCCTTGGTAGTCGGCAGGGAATTGCAGCGGGAAGGTCTTCGATTCACCGGTCTTCATGCCGCGAACGGCTTTCTCGAAGGCCTCGAGCATCTGGCCTTCGCCGATCAGGAACTGGAAGCCCTGGGCCTGGCCGCCTTCGAACGGCACGCCGTCGATCTTGCCTTCGAAGTCGATCGTGACGCGGTCGCCTTCGCCCGCCGGCTCACCTTGCGGGCGCTGGGCGAATGTGCGGCGCTGCTTGCGCAGGATCTCGACGGTCTTGTCGATGGCCGCGTCGGTCACTTCGGTGGAGACCCGCTCGACCTCGGCGCTGGAGAGGTCGCCGAGCTTGACTTCCGGGTACACCTCGAACGTGGCGTCGAAGGCCAGCTGGCCTTCGGGCGGGTTTTCCTTTTCGGTGATGCGCGGAGCACCGGCCACGCGGAGCTTCGCTTCGGCGGTGGCTTCAGCGAAGGCCTGGCCGACCTTGTCGTTCATCACCTCGTATTGCACGGAATAGCCATAGCGCTGAGAGACGACGCTCATCGGCACCTTGCCCGGGCGGAAGCCGTCGGCCTTCACGGTGCGCGACAACCGCTTGAGGCGGTTCGTCACCTCGTTGTTGATGACGTCGGCGGCGAGCGTCAGCGTGATGCGACGTTCGAGCTTCTCAAGGGTTTCTACAGTCACAGCCATTTTTTCGACTCTCTGGTTTCAATCATTGCTGGTGCGCGGGGGGGGACTCGAACCCCCACACCATTGCTGGCGTCAGGACCTAAACCTGGTGCGTCTACCGATTTCGCCACCCGCGCGAAGCACCTGGAAATAACAAGGGGAAGCTCGAAACTTCCCCTCTCGCGATTCGGTCAGCCTGCCATTTTAGCCGGTTGTCGAGGGGACCGGGTCACGGAAAGCAGACCGGGTTTCATCCTCGGGCCGTTTGACCCTGAACCAGGCCGCATACATGGCAGGCAATGCGAGCAGCGTCAGTGCCGTGGCGACGATCAGGCCGCCCATGATGGCGACGGCCATCGGGCCCCAGAACACACTGCGCGACAGCGGGATCATCGCGAGCACGGCGGCCGCGGCCGTCAGGATGATGGGGCGGCATCGCCGCACTGCTGCCTCCACGATCGCATTCCATGTGGCCGTGCCCTGGGCGCGATCCTGCTCGATCTGGTCGATGAGGATCACCGAGTTGCGCATGATCATGCCCATGAGCGCGATCACGCCGAGCAGCGCCACGAATCCGAAAGGCCGGTTCAGGATCAGCAACGCTGCCGCAATGCCCGGCAGCCCCAGCGGGCCGGTGAGGAACACCAGCATCGCGCGGCTGAAGCTGTGCAGCTGCAGCATCAGCAGCGTGAACATGATGAACAGCATCAGCGGGGCGCCCACCGCGATGGAGCCCTGCCCTTTGCTGCTTTCCTCGACTGCGCCGGCGATGTCCACGCGATATCCCGGCGGCATGTCCCGGCGGATGGTTTCGAACAAGGGATCGAGTTGGGCCGTGACGGTCGCGCCTTGCACGCCATCGACAATGTCGGCCTGCACTGTGACAGCGTAGTCGCGGCCTTCGCGCCACATCACGCCCGGCTCCCACACGAACGAGGCTTTCACCAACTGGCTCAGCGGAATGCTGCGTCCGGAGGTGGACGGCACATAGGCATTTTGCAGGTCCGTGAGGGTGCTGCGCTCGGCCTCGGGGGTGCGCAGCACGATGTCGATCAGCTTGTCCCCGTCGCGGTACTGCCCCACGGTCGTACCGGTGTTGGAGATGCGGGCCGCCTGCGAGATGGCCTGGCTCGACACGCCGAGGGCGCGCGCCTTGTCCTGGTCCACATCGAGTCGGAGCACCTTGACCGACTCGTTCCAGTTGTCGTTGAGGCCCCGCAGCAGCGGATTCGCGCGCATCAGGTCCTTGACCTGGTCGGCGTAAGCGCGAACCCGGGTGGCATCCGGCCCGACCACGCGAAATTGGACGGGGTAGGACACCGGCGGCCCATTCGGCAACAACTTGGCGCGGCCGCGGGCCTCCGGGAACTCGGTGGCCAGGATCTCCGGCAGAGAAGCCATCAGGCGCTGCCGCGCCGAGAGGTCCTTCGGCAGCACGACGATCTCGCTCACGTTGCTCTGCGGGAAGATCTGGTCGACCACCAGCGCGAAACGGGGCAAGCCACTGCCCACCCAGGTGGCCACATGGTTCACGCCGTCCATCGTCCGCAGGCGAGCTTCGACGCGGCGGGTGGTTTCCTCGTTGGCCGCAAACGAGGTGCCCTCCGGGAACCAGAGGTCGACGAACACATCGAGCCGGCTCGAGTCGGGGAAGAACTGGTTCTGCACCTTCGTCATGCCGAACATGCCCAGCCCCATCGCGGCCACCGTGGCGGCGATGGTGAGCCAGCGGTGTGCCACGCACCAATTCACCACACGTCGGAATCGTTCATAGAACGGGGTGTCGAAGAGCTCGTGCGGCTCACCCGCCGTTGCGGCATGCGGTGGCGGTTTCAGCCACACCGTACCGAGGTAGGGCACGAAATACACGGACACGGCCCATGAAATCAGGAGTGCAACGGTGGTGACCGCGAAGATGGCGAACGTGTACTCACCCACGGTGGACTTGGCCATGCCGATGGGCAGGAACCCGACTGCCGTGATCAGCGTCCCGGTGAGCATCGGCATCGCCGTGGCCTCATAGGCGAAGGTGGCCGCGCGCACCCTGTCGTAGCCCTCCTCCAGCTTGCGCACCATCATCTCGACGGCAATGATCGCGTCGTCCACCAGCAGCCCGAGGGCGATGATGAGAGAGCCGAGCGAGATCTTGTGCAGCCCGACGCCCCAGTAGTACATGACGATGAAGGTGATGGCCAGCACGAGCGGAATCGTGATGCCCACCACCAGGCCGGGACGCCAGTCCACCGTGAACCGCCATGAGTTGGGCTTGAAGTGAAGCCCGAGGCTCAGGAAGCTGACCGCAAGCACGATGACCACGGCCTCGATCAGCGTGCCGACGAACTCGTTCACCGAACCGGCCACCACCTTCGACTGGTTCTGAAACTGCTCCATCTCGATGCCCACCGGCAGTTCCGCGCGGATCTCGCGCACCGCCTTGTCGAGCGCCTCGCCAAGGCGGAGGATGTCGCCGCCCTTGGCCATCGAGATGCCGAGCGCGATCACTTCCTTGCCCTGGTGCCGCACCTTCACCTGGGGCGGATCGATGGTGCCCCGGCGCACGGTGGCGATGTCGCCCAGCTTGAAGCCTGTGCCGCCCGCACGGATCGAGAAGTTCTGGAGTTCCTCGACGGAATTGAACTGGCCCGCCACGCGCACCTGCACCGTGTCAGTCGGTGCGTTGACCGTTCCGGCGGACTCGACCGCGTTCTGCTGGCCGAGCTGCGCGAGCACGGCATTGAAATCGAGCCCCAATTGGGCGAGGCGCTTTTGTGAGATGTCGACGAAGATCTTCTCGTCTTGCGCACCGAACACCTCGACCTTGTTCACGTCCTTGACCTTCAGCAGGCGCTGTCGCACCCGGTCGGCCTGGTCTTTCAATTCGACGGCCGAGAACCCATCGGCCGACAGCGCATAGATGCTGCCGTAGACATCACCGAATTCGTCGTTGAAGAACGGCCCCAGCACCCCTGCGGGCAAGGTGCCGCGCATGTCGCCGATCTTCTTGCGGACCGTGTACCAGATCTGGGCCATTCCCTTGGGATCGGACGAATCCTTCACCTGGAAGAAGATCAGCGTCTCACCGGGCTTCGAGTAGCTTCGGATCTTGTCAGCGTAGGGCACCTCTTGCAGGGTCTTCTCGAGCTTGTCCGTCACCTGCTCGGCCACTTGCTGGGCGGTGGCGCCGGGCCAGTAGGCCCGCACGACCATCGCGCGGAAGGTGAACGGCGGGTCCTCGTCCTGGCCGAGCTGGAAGTACGCCACCAGCCCCAGCACCATGAACACGATCAGCAGGTACCGCGTGAGCGCCGAATGCTCGAGCGCCCAGCGGGAGATGTTGAACTTGCTGCGGGCCTCCTCCACGTTCGCGGTGCTGCTCATTTGGCAGGCACCGGCGTTGCGGTGGAAGCCTGAGCCGTGTTGCCCGGCTCGACAAAGAACTTCACCTTCTGGCCGGGATTCAGGACGTGCACGCCGGCCGTGACAACCACCGCGCCCGGCGCGAGCCCGGCCGTGACGATGGCCTCGTTCCCTTCGGCGCCCGCGACCTGCACCGGCTGGCTCTTGACGGTCATCGATGCCGGATCCACGACCCATACGGATGACCGGCCCCGATCCTCACGCAACGCCGACAGCGGCAGCTTCGTGACGCCTTCGACTTTCTCGGATTCGGCGATCACCGTGGCCGTCTGGCCGAGCCGCATGGCCCTGGCGGCGGGTTCCGAGCCGAGGTCGGCCTTGACGAGGAAGGTGCGGGTGACGGGGTCGGCCGATGCGGCGATTTCACGCAGCGTGATCGGGAGCGGCTCGGCATCGGCTCCCCAGGCGCGCACCTTCAGCTTGCCAGGCTTCGACGCCAGCGCCTTGAGCGCACTGACCTTGTCCTCGGGCACGGAGAACACCACGTCGCGCGGGCCATCAACGGCCAGGCGGATCACGGGCGCGCCTGCAGCCACCACCATTCCGGGTTCTGCCTCCACGCCGGTCACGGCACCTGCGACGTCGGCCACCAGCGCGGTGTACGCCGCCTGATTGCCTTGCACGCTGGATTGCGCGCGCGCCTGATCGAGCTGGGCGCGGGCTGCTTTCAGTGCGGTGTCGCGCCGTTCGAGTTCGGCCGAGCTGATGAACCCCTGGTCACGCAGTTCCTTGAAGCGCTTGTAGTCGGCTTCGGTCTGGTCGAAGTTGGCCTGTGCCGCCACCAGCGCGGCCCGGGCAGCGTCTTGCCCGAGCTTCAAATCCTGGGGATCGAGCTGGGCGAGCAGTTGGCCGGGCTTGACGAAGTCCCCCAGGTTGACCGCGCGGCGGACGATCTTGCCGCCCACGCGAAAGCCCAGGCGCGACTCGGTACGGGCGCGAACCTCGGCAGCGTATTCATGGGTACCGGCGGTCGATGAACTGGCCACTGTCATCGTCCGGACAGCCCGGACGGGCTCCTGCACGGGTTCGTGCTGGGAACAGCCGGCGATCGACATGACGCCGAGCAGGAAAAGAGACAAGGACGAGCGCATGAAATCCTCAGCCGAGAGACAGTGCCGCGAGTAAGTGACTGACTGGTCAGTAATATATTCTATTTCGCACGGCTGAGCGTTGTCCAGCTGCGCCCGTCAACAGCCTTGGTCTCCGGAATGGCCGCTCGAAACAGCGACAATGCGGGCGAATTTCCCGTGCCCCATGAGCATCGAACATTACGAAAACTTTCCCGTCGCCACGGTCTTGTGCCCGCCGGCGCTGCGTCCGGCGGTCGTGGCGATCTATCGGTTCGCCCGCACTGCCGATGACCTGGCCGACGAAGGTGATGCGCCCTCGGTGCAGCGCCTGGAGGATTTGCGCGCATTTCGCGCTGAACTTCATGCCGTGGCAGGCGGCGCGCACCCTGGGCCGCGGTGGCAGGCAGTCTTCGCGCCTTTGCAGCGCCAAATTGCCGATCGTGCGCTGCCTGTTGCGTTGCTTGACAAGCTGCTCACCGCGTTCGAACAAGACGTGGTTCAACAGCGCTACACCGACCGCCAGGAACTGCTGCGCTATTGCGAGCACTCCGCCAATCCCGTGGGCAGGCTGATGCTCCATCTGTACGGCATCAGCGACAGCGCGAGCCTCACGCAGTCCGATCACATCTGCACCGCGCTGCAGCTTGCGAACTTCTGGCAGGACCTCAGCGTCGACACCACACGAGGCCGCCTCTACATTCCCCTCGCAGACTGCGAACGCTTCGGCGTTGCGCCGCAAGCACTGCTCGCACGGCAAGATTCGCCTGCCGCCCGAGCCGTCGTCGCGGAAATGGTCAATTGGACGCGCACCTTGATGCATGCGGGGAGCGAGCTCGTGCATGCCGTTCCAGGTCGGGCGGGCTGGGAGCTGCGCCTCGTCGTACAAGGGGGCCTGCGCATCCTTGACCGTGTCGAAGCGCTGCATCACACCAGCCTGAACACCCGCCCCACCCTCGGTTGGACCGACGTCGTCACCATGGCGTGGCGCGCGCTGCGCATGCGCCCGGCGCCGGCCCGTCATTTGCAGAAAGCCCGCCCATGACCCCCGAGCAGTATGTGCAGGACAAGGCCGCGAAAAGCGGGTCCAGCTTCTATTACGCTTTCCTGTTCCTGCCGCCCCCGCGGCGTGCTGCGATCACCGCCTTCTATGCGTTTTGCCGCGAGGTCGACGACGTGGTCGACGAAGTGCACGACCCTGGCGTGGCCGCGACCAAACTCGCCTGGTGGCGCAAGGAGGCCCATGCGGCCTTCGCCGGTCAGCCGAGCCACCCCGTGATGAAGGCGCTGATGCCGCTCACCGCGGACTACGACATTCGGGAGTCGCACCTGCAGGCCGTCATCGACGGCTGCCAGATGGACCTGGACCAGTCGCGCTACCTCGACTACCCGGGGCTCGCGCGGTATTGCCATCTCGTGGCCGGCGTCGTGGGGGAAGTTGCCTCGGGCATCTTCGGGCGCACGAGCGAGCAGACGGTGCAATATGCCCATCGGCTCGGCCTGGCGATGCAGCTGACGAACATCATTCGCGACGTGGGCGATGACGCACGACGCGGTCGCATCTACCTGCCGGTCTCCGAGCTGCAGCAGTTCGACGTGAAAGCGCACGAGGTGCTCAACCGAGGCTACAGCGAACGGTTCACTGCGTTGATGAAGTTCCAGGCCGAGCGCGCCCACCGCTGTTACGACGAGGCCATTGCCCTGTTGCCCGACGACGACCGCAAGGCACAAAAGCCCGGCCTGATGATGGCCCACATCTACCGCACCCTGCTGCGCGAGATCGAAGCGCAGAGCTTCCAGGTGCTGCACCAGCGCACCTCGCTCACGCCGCTGCGCAAGCTGTGGATCGCCGCCCGCACGAACTGGACGGTTCGCTGATGTCGACACTCGCGGTGGTCGGCGGTGGCTGGGCAGGCCTCGCGGCGGCCGTGCATGCGACCCGTGCCGGACGGAAGGTCACCCTGTTCGAAATGGCGCCGCAGCTCGGAGGCCGGGCACGTCAGATCGACAGCCATGGGCTCGTGCTCGACAACGGCCAGCACATCCTGATCGGCGCCTATGCCGAAACGCTTGCTCTGATGCGGCACGTGGGCGTGGACCTCGGTCGGGCCCTCAAGCGCACGCCGTTGCACATCGCGTACCCGGACGGCAGCGGCCTCCAGATGCGCAGCGGAGCTCCCGTGCCCGCCTTCATCCGCGCGGTATGGAGTTACACGGGCTGGAGCCGCGGCGACAAATGGGCGCTGTTGTCGACGGCGGCGCGCTGGGCGCTGGGGGGCTTCAAATGCCCGCCCTCCTGGACCGTCGCGCACCTCACGCGTCACCTGCCACCCACCGTTCGGGAGGCGCTGCTGGACCCCTTGTGTGTGGCAGCACTCAACACGCC
>Ga0070659_100000428_pt1 | contig 31806 bp, 25 predicted proteins | sample KBSC23metaG_FD_64666 | JGI IMG/M metagenome (GOLD analysis project Ga0070659, IMG submission 64666) | Corn rhizosphere microbial communities from Kellogg Biological Station, Michigan, USA - KBS C2-3 metaG | ecosystem: Host-associated > Plants > Roots > Rhizosphere > Soil ... | reverse complement strand
TAGCTGAAAAGCTGGCCTTGGGAAGGATCGTGCTATCAGGGCCGTCATGACGCTCGAGGGTCAATTGGCGCGCCTCAGCCACGGCTGGCGGGGACCGGCGATGGCGGCGCTGGTGGCCTTTCTGGCCGGCCTGCCCGGCCTGCTGGCCGTGCCGCCGCTCGACCGCGACGAGTCGCGTTTCGCCCAGGCCACCGCGCAGATGCTGGAAACCCGCGACTTCGTGGTGATCCGCTACCAGGACGAGCCGCGCTTCAAGAAGCCGGTGGGCATCCACTGGCTGCAGGCCGCCAGCGTGTCCCTGCTCTCCAGCCCCGAGGCGCGGGACATCTGGGCCTACCGCGTCCCCAGCCTGCTGGGCGCGATGCTGGCGGCGGCGACCTGCGCCTGGGGCGCCGCCGCCTTCTTCGGCCCATCGGCAGGGTTGCTGGCCGGGGCCATGCTGGGCGCGACCTTCCTGCTCTCCACCGAGGCGCTGATCGCCAAGACCGACGCCGTGCTCTGCGGCGCGACCACCCTGGCCCTGGCCGCGCTCGCCCGGCTCTATGCGGAGGCGCGGGACGGGCCGCCCGCTGGGCGCAGGGCCTGGCTGCTGTTCTGGCTCGGGATCGCGCTGGGCGCCCTGGTCAAGGGTCCCATCGCGCCGCTGGTGGCGGCCCTGACCATCGTGGCCCTGGTGGCCTTCGACCGCAGGCCCGCCTGGCTCGCCCGCCTCAACTGGATCTGGGGCCTGATCATCGTGGTCGCCATCGTCGGCCCCTGGGCGGGCGCGGTGACCGTGGCCACTGACGGCGGTTTCTGGACGGCGGCGCTCTCCGGCGACCTCGCGCCCAAGCTCGCCGGCGGCCAGGAGACGCACGGCGCGCCGCCCGGCTACCATACCCTGCTGGCGCCGCTGCTGGCGTTCCCGATGACCCTGATGCTGCCGGCCGCCGCGGTCGCCGCAGTCCACCGCTGGCGCGAGCCCGGCGTGAAGTTCGCGCTCGCCTGGCTGATCCCAACCTGGCTGCTCTTCGAAGCCATGCCGACCAAGCTCGTGCACTACACCCTGCCCGCCTATGGCGCGATCGCATGGCTCGCCGCTGCCGCCCTGACGCAGGAGATCGGCAAGCGCTCCCGCTGGGCCGGTGCGGTGCTGGGCGGCCTGATCGGCGTCGCGCTCTGCGCGGGCTGCTTCTACCTGGTGAAACTCTATGGCGACGCCGGCGACGTTCCCGAGGCCGCGCTGGCAGCTCTCCTGCTGGCGGGCGCCGGACTGGCCGGTGGCTACCTGCTGGTCCGCCGCGCGCCCGTCGCGGCCGTCGTGGGCGCGGTGGGCCTGGGAGCCGCGGGGCACGCCGCGCTCGCCGCAGGCCTGGCGCCACGGCTGAACCCGCTGTGGCTTTCGGCGCGCGTCGAGCGGGCGATGGAAAAGGCTCAGCTCCTGCCGGACCAGGGCATCGCCGACGCGCCGGTCACCGTCGCCGGCTACGCCGAGCCCAGCCTGGTCTTCGCGCTGGGTACCCCCACCGAGCTCGCCGGGCCCGAGGACGCCGCCCAGGCGATCGCCGAGCATCGCCCCGCCGTCGTCGAAGAGCGGGAGGAGGGCGATTTCCGCAAGGCCCTTTCAGCCTACCGCGCGCAGGCCCATCTGGTGGCCACTGTGAAAGGCCTGGATTATTCCGACGGAAAGAAGATGACCCTGCGTGTCTATGAGGCCGCGGCGACGTCCGCCGGCCCGGGAGCCCAGCCATGAGCCGCCCTATCCAGATCGTCGAGGTCGGGCCTCGCGACGGCCTGCAGAACGAAAAGGCCCTGCTGGACGTCAGCCACAAGCTGGAGTTCATCGGCCGCCTGGAGGCCGCCGGTGCCCGGCGCATCGAGACGGTCTCCTTCGTCAACCCCAAGCGTGTGCCGCAGATGGAAGGCGCCGAGGAGATCTCGGCCGCTCTACCGAAGCTGGCCGGCCGCTCGCGCATCGGCCTGGTGCTCAACGAACGCGGCTGGGACCGCTGCGTCGCCGCCGGCTGCGATGAGGCCAACGTCGTGGTCTGCGCCACCGACGGCTTCGGCATCCGCAACCAGGGCGCCTCGGCCGCCGAGCAGGTCGCCGCCATGCAGGCGATCGCCGCGCGTCAGAAGGCTGAGGGCGGCCCGTCGATCACCGTGACCATATCCGTGGCCTTCGGCTGCCCGTTCGACGGCGAGGTCTCCGAGGAGCAGGTGCTGCGCATCGTCCGCGCGGCCGCCGAGTCCGGGGTCGCCGAGATCGCGCTTGCCGACACCATCGGCGTCGCCGACCCCTGGCTGGTCCGCCGCCGGGTCGAGGCCACGCGCAAGACCGCGCCCGACCAGCGGCTGCGGATGCACTTCCATGACACCCGCAACACCGGGCTCGCCAACGCCTACGCCAGCGTCGAGGCGGGCGTCGACGTGCTGGACGCCAGCTGCGGCGGCCTGGGCGGCTGCCCCTTCGCCCCCGACGCCACCGGCAATATCGGCACCGAGGACCTGGTCTACATGCTGGAGCGGGCGGGCTTCGAAACCGGCTACGACCTGCCGGGCCTGATCGCGACGGCCAGGTGGATGGCCGAGATCCTGCGCAAGCCGCCCGCCGCCTCGGTCAGCCGCGCCGGTGTGTTCCCGATGCCGGCCTAAGGCTTCACCGCCACGAACAGGTCCTGCCCGCCGTCGTACTCCTGCGGCGGCGCCCAGGCGCCGCGGAACAGGCTTTCGACCTTCAGCCCGGCCGCAGCGACCGCCGCCTCGATCGCCGGCCGCCGGTGACCGATGGCGCGTTCGGGATAGCGTTGGTCGATCACCGCCGACGCCGTCTCGAAGGGCTGGAACTCGAAGACCTCCGACCGCTCCCGCCCGGGTTCCAGCGCAAAGGCCGTGAACGCCACCCGGCCTTGCGGCTTCAGCACCCGCGCGCACTCGGCCAGGTATCGCCGCATGCCCGCCATCCGCATGTGCGTGAAGACGGAGGTCGCGAAGGCCACGTCGATCGACCCGTCGTCGGCGGGGAATACCGTATCGAGTTCGGCGATCCTGCCAGAGGCGTTGTATTCCCCGTTCCAGACGTCGAGGTGTTCGAAGCGCATGTGCGGCGAACCGGCGAACCGCCGTCGGCAGGCCTGGATGCCGCTCTTGGAGATGTCGAAGCCCACGTAGCCGCCGGCGCCGCGCAGGAAGGGGCTGAGCTGCTCGGCCACCCGACCGTTGCCGCAGCCGATGTCGAGCACGGCGTGGTGCGGCTGCAGGCCCGCATGATCGCGCAGGTTTCGCAGCAGTTGCGCGCCCACCGCCTGGAAATCGCCGTCGCCCACGTTGTGTACGAAGGCCCAGGGCTCGGCCCGCCGCGCGGGGTCGGCGAAGCGGGCGGGAAGGCTTTTCAGGTCGAGCAGCGCCCCGGCCGCCGCGCGGCGCATCCCGGGCGGGATGTAGCCGCCGAGCGTTCGCAGTATGCCCAGGACCATGGCGACCTGTCCGCGGTGAGCCTAGCCGGCCCGCCCGCGGAACCGCCACATCATCGGGCGCACGACGGCGGCGCCCACGACGACGGGCGAGAGCAGGCAGGCTACCAGCCATCCGGCGAGTCCGTGCGCGCGCTTGCGGAAGTAGCGGGCGAGGCCGACCCCCTTGTGGAACTCGACCCGCAGCGGGCTGGTCAGGCTGGTGTGGCCCAGGTGGATCACCTCGGCCTTCGGATGGAACAGCACCCGCCCGCCCATCTGGCGCACCCGCCAGCAAAGGTCGACGTCCTCCACGTGCAGGAAATACTTCTCATCGAAGCCCTGCAGGCAGTCGAAGTCCTCGCGGCGCAGGCAGAAGCAGGCGCCGGAGATCGTCGGCACGGCTGTCGCCTGGTCTGGAACGGGTTCGCCCTCCCAGTGCACCTCGTAGCGCCTGAAGGCCGGCGCCTTGGCCGCCAGCCGGCTCAGCGAGAGGATCGCCGCCATCAGGGTGATGTCGCCGCGCCGCGCGCCGCGCTGCTCGGTGAGGTCGGAATTCAGCACCCGTCCGCCGACGATGGTCGGGACGGGCCGGCTTTCGATCTCGCGGACCAGCTCGGAGATGCAGCGGGGCTGCAGGAAGGCGTCAGGGTTCAGGAAAACCAGCAGGTCGCCGCGGGCGGTCCGCGCGCCCAGGTTGGCGCCGCGCGCAAAGCCGATGTTGCCGTGGCCGGTGACGAGCACCACGCGCGGATCGCGTTCCGCCAGGGCGCGAAGTCCCGCCGCCTCGGCCCCCGACGAGCCGTTGTCCACGATGACGAACTCGTCGACCAGCGGGTCCTTCAGCACCCGCTCCATGCTCTCGTCCAGCGCGGTCCCGGTCATGTAGACGACCATGACAACGGAAACCGTGCGACGGCTGGTGAGGAAGGCCGGGGTCTGCGCAGCCGTCTGGGCGACGATAGGTGCGGCGATGCCGTTCATCCAGCCTCCATGGCCCCAACTGCGCGTGGGGGCGGTGAGTCGGCGAGCCCAGCCCGGCGGGCAAGATCGGGCGGACCAGCCTCCAACGCAAGAGCGTTCGCGGCCGCCGAAAGCTCCAGGACCTGTTGTCCGTCGGAGCCCAGGCGGCGCAGGGCCACCTGCCCAAGCTCGGCCTCGCGCCGACCCACAACGGCCAGCACGGGGACCTTCGCCAGGCTGTGCTCGCGCACCTTGTAGTTGATCTTCTCGTTGCGCAGATCGAGCTCCACCCGCAACCCCTTGGCCTTCAGCGCCGCCGCGGCCTGTCGCGCAGCCTCGTCGGCGTCCGACGTGATCGTGGCGACGACAACCTGAACGGGAGCTAACCAAAGCGGGAAGGCGCCGGCGAAATTCTCGATCATCACGCCCAGGAAGCGCTCCAGCGAGCCGCAGATCGCCCGGTGCAGCATCACCGGCCGCTGCTTGCTGCCGTCCTCGGCGACGTACTCGGCGTCCAGCCGCTCGGGTAGCACATAGTCGAGCTGCAGCGTGCCGCACTGCCACGTGCGCCCGATCGCGTCGCGCAGGTGGAACTCCAGCTTCGGGCCGTAGAAGGCGCCCTCGCCCGGCAGCATCTCCACCTGGCAGCCGGCGGCGATCGCCGCCCGCTCCAGCTTCTTCTCGGCCACGTCCCAGACCTCGTCCGTGCCGAACCGCAGTTCGGGCCGCAGCGCCAGCTTCACCGAATCCAGCTCCAGGCCGCAGTCGCGGTAGACGCTCTCCAGCAGCCGCACGAACTTCGTCGACTCCTCCTCGATCTGGTCCTCGCGGCAGAAGATGTGCGCGTCGTCCTGCGTGAAGGCGCGGACGCGGAAGATGCCGTGCAGGGCGCCGGACGGCTCATAGCGGTGGCAGGCCCCGAACTCGGCCATCCGCAGCGGCAGGTCGCGGTAGCTCTTCTGGCCGTGGTTGAAGATCTGCACGTGGCCGGGGCAGTTCATCGGCTTGACGGCCAGGACCTCGCCCTCCTCCGTCTCGCACGTGAACATGGCGTGGCCGAACTTCTGCCAGTGGCCCGACTTCTCCCACAGCTCACGGTCCATGAGCTGGGGGGCCTTGACCTCCACATAGCCGTCGTCGTCCAGCCGGCGGCGCATATAGGCCTCGACCGTGCGGTAGAGCGTCCAGCCCTTGGGGTGCCAGAAGATCATCCCCTTGGCCTCTTCCTGCAGGTGGAAGAGGTCCATGGCCCGGCCGATCTTGCGGTGGTCGCGCTTCTCCGCCTCCTCGAGGCGATGAAGATAGGCCTCGAGATCCGTCTCGGACGCCCAGGCCGTGCCATAGATGCGCTGAAGCTGGGCGTTGCGGTGGTCGCCACGCCAGTAGGCGCCCGCCAGTTTCGTCAGCTTGAAGGCCTTGCCGACGAATTTCGTCGACGGAAAGTGCGGCCCACGACAGAGGTCCTTCCAGTCGCCCTGGCGATAGACGCTGACATCCTCACCCGCCGGGATGCCTTCGATAATCTCGGCCTTGTAGGCCTCGCCGATCGACTTGAAGTGGGCCACCGCCTCGTCGCGGCCCCAGACCTCGCGGGCGATGGGCTCGTCGCGGTCGACGATCTCCTTCATCCGCTGCTCGATCTTGGCCAGGTCGTCCAGGCTGAACGGCTCGTCGCGGGCGAAGTCGTAGTAGAAGCCGTCCTCGATCGAGGGGCCGATCGTCACCTGCGTGCCGGGGAACAGCTCCTGCACGGCTTCGGCCATGATGTGGCTGGCGTCGTGGCGCAGCGTCTCCAGGGCTTCGAGGCTGTCGCGCGACAGGATCTCGAAGTGGCCGCCGTGCGGCAGCGCACGGTCCACGTCATAGAGTTCGCCATCCAGCTTGATCAGCGCCGCGCGCTTGGCGAGCGAGGGGGCGATGGAGGCGGCCACCGCCTTGCCCGTCGCGCCGTCGTCGTACTGGCGTTTCGAGCCGTCGGGAAAAATCAGGTCGATCATGTCTCTTCAGGTCCGCTTGCGCGTCTTACGACGCGGGGGCGGCGCCGGGTCGTAGCCCGAGCCTCCACCCCAAGGATGACAACGACACAGCCTTTGGCCGGCGAGCATTGCGCCTCGCCACGGGCCGTGGCCGATCAGGACGTCCGCGGCGTATTCCGAACAGGTCGGAAGGAACCGGCACTGCCGCCCGATCAGCGGCGAAAGCGTCAGCTTGTAGGCGCGGAGCGCGCCCCTGACGCAGCGTTCGTAGAGGGTCATGCCGGCTACAGTGATCTCGCAGTCGGCCCAGCGATTACGCTGCGCCTAGCGGTGGATCAAGCTGCGCCGGCGGGGCTAGTTCGCCCGCCCGCGCGCTCCGTCGCGGTCCGGACAGCCTCGGTCACGGCCTCGAACGCGAGCAGCGTCGAGGCGTGGCGGGCCGGGTAGTCCTTCACCGGGGCGAGCATGGCCAGGTCCGAAAAACGTCCATCGGGCGCGGGCGCGCCGTCCTTCAACATAGCACGGAACTGGTTACGGGCCACTTCCAGCTCCGAAAGGCTGGCGCCGATGACCTGCGAGCCCAGCACCGAAGCCGCCGCCTGGCCCAGCGCGCAGGCCTTCACGTCCTGGGCGAAGTCGGCCACCCGGTCGCCCTCCACCGTCACGTCCACCACCACGCGCGACCCACACAGCTTGGCGACTTTTTCGACGCTGGCGTCCGGCGCGGCCAGGCGCCCCACCCGCGGCATGTTCGCCGCAAGCGCCAGCAACTTCGCCGAGTAGAGGTCGTCGATCATGGCCTCTAGATCGGGGTCGGGAGGCTGCGAGTCAAATCGCGGCCGAAACCCGAACGTTGCCCGAATGAAACCCTGCGACCTCTTTGTGGCCACGGCGTCAGGAGAAAGGCGCTTGCGGTCTAGCTGATACGATATAACAACACACTTTCAACTCGGCGGATGAGATGATGACAACAATCCTCGCCGGCGTGGCGCCGGCCGCCTAGGTGTCCGTCTCCGCCCCATGTCTTTGCCGGAAGAGGGCCGGCGGCGGCGCGACGCTCGCCGCCCTGGGCGCCCTCGTGGTCGGCGGGTGCGCGGCGGGACCTGACTTCAAGACGCCGGCGCCGCCGTCGGTCAGCGCCTATGTGGCGCGGCCGCTTGCGGCCACGGCCGCCGTTCCGGGTATCGCGGCAGGCTCGGCCCAGCGGTTCGCCGCTGGAGCCGACCTGCCCGGCGACTGGTGGACGCTGTTCCACTCCCCGGCGCTGAACGCGCTGATCGCCCAGGCGCTCAAGGCCAATCCGGACCTGAAAGCCGCCCAGGCGGCGCTGCGCCAGGCCCACGAGACCACGCTCGCACAGCGCGGCGCATTTTTCCCAAGCCTCATGGCCGGCTTTTCTGCAAACCGGTTTCGGCAGTCCGGCGACCTCGCGCCGACACCGGCCACCAACGCGCTGCAGTACAGCCTCTTCACGCCGCAACTCAGCATCTCCTACGCGCCCGACGTGTTTGGCCTCACCCGGCGCACCGTCGAAAGCGCCGGGGCCCAGGAGGAGGCGAGCCGCTTCCAGATGCTGGCCGCCGACCTCACCCTGACCACCAATGTCGCCAACGCTGCGATCGAAGACGCGGCGATCAACGCCCAGATCGACGCCACCCGCCAGCTCGTCGACATCAACACCAAGATGATCGAGATCCTGCGGCTGCAGGTGTCGAAGGGCTATGCCGGCGGTCTCGACCTCGCCGCCCAGGAAAGCCAGCTCGCCCAGACGCGGGCCGCGCTTCCCCCGCTCCTCAAGCAGTCGGCCCAGCAGCAGAATCTGATCGCGGTCCTGACCGGCCGCTTTCCGAGCGAGGCGCCGGAGCAGCGCTTCACGCTCGAGAGCCTGACGCTGCCGGCGGACCTGCCGCTCAGCCTGCCTTCGACCCTGGTGACGCAGCGCCCGGACGTGCGTCAGGCGCAGGCCAACCTGCACGCCGCCAGCGCCCAGATCGGCGTCGCCGAGGCGAGCCGCCTGCCGAACTTTCAGCTTACCGGCGACGTGGGGTCGTCTTCCCTGGCGATCGCTCGGGTTTTCCACTCCGGAACCGGCTTCTGGGACCTGGGCGCGGCCGTGGCCGCGCCGGTCTTCGAGGGCGGAGCCCTCCTGCACCAGGAGCGCGCGGCCAAGGCGGCCTATCAGCAGGCGGCACAGCAGTACCGCGGCACGGTGCTCGGCGCCGTCCAGAACGTCGCCGACACGCTGGCGGCCATCGAGCAGGACGCCGAGGGTCTGAAGGCGGCTTCCGCCGCGGCCGACGCGGCCAAACGCACCCTTGACCTGTCGGAGCGCCAGTACCGCGCCGGCTACGCCAGTTACCCTTCCCTGCTCGGCGCAGAACAGGGCTATCAGCAGGCCCGCATCGCGTTGGCCCAGGCTCAGGCCGCGCGCTTCAGCGACACCGTGGCCCTCTACCAAGCGCTGGGTGGCGGCTGGTGGCGGCGCCCCGAGCTCTCGCGGGCCAGCCTCGTCAAGGACGCCAATGCAAACTAGATCGCCCTTCCGCGCCCTGGCGGCCTGCGCCCTGGCGGCGATGACGCTGGCCGGCCTCGGAGCATGCGGCTCCAAGCCCGACGACGGGGCTGCGGCCGACGCCAGGCCACACAACGTCACCCTCACCGCCGCGCAGCTGCAGCATATCCAGCTGGTGACGGTGACGCGGGCCGACTTCCACAAGACCATCGAGGTGGCCGGCGTCGTGGACTTCGACAACGACCAGTCGACGGGGGTGACCTCGCCGATCTCGGGCCTGGTGACCCGACTGCTGGTTTCGCCGGGCCAGCAGGTGACCGCCGGCCAGGCCCTGGCGACCGTCGACTCGCCCGATTTCGCCGCGGCCACCAGCGCCTACGCCAAGGCCGTCGCCACCGCGCGCACGACGCGTCAGCTCGCCGACGCCGACAAGGACCTGGCGCAGCACAACGGGGTCTCGGCCCGCGAGGCCCAGCAGGCCGAAACCGATGCGGTCAACGCCGCCGCCGACCGTGACGCCGCGCTCCAGGCCCTGCAGGGGCTGAAGGTGGACGCCAAGGCGATCAAGGCCATCCAGGCCGGCCGCCCGATCAGCCATATCGAGGGCGCCATTCGCGCGCCGATCGCCGGCACCGTGGTCGAAAAGCAGATCACGCCGGGACAGCTCCTCCAGGCCGGGACCACGCCGGCCTTCACCGTGGCCAATCTGTCGAAGGTCTGGGTGATGGCTCAGATCTCCGTTTCGGACCTGGCCTCGGTCAAGGTCGGCGATCCGGCCGAGGTGGAAACCGGCGTCGGGTCCGCCACCCTGACCGGCGTGGTCGACAACGTGGCGGCCCTGGTGAACCCGGACACCCGCGCGGTGGCCGCTCGCGTGGTCGTCGCCAATCCCGGCGGACTGCTGAAGAAGCAGATGTACGTGCGGGTTCGCCTCCATTCGCGGCAGGCGAGCAGCGGACTGCTGGCGCCGGTGTCGTCGATCCTGCGCGACGACGAGAACCTGCCCTTCGTCTACGTCGCCCAGCCGAAGGGCGGCTTTGCGCGGCGGCGCGTGACCCTGGGCTACCGGACCGGCGACCGGTATGAGATTGCGAGCGGGCTGCAGGCCGGCGACCGCGTCGTCGGCGACGGCGGCGTCTTCGTGCAGTTCATGCAGAACCAGTGAGCGAGGCTTCGCCGCCCGTCGCGCCCTCCGGCGCGCCCGACGCGCCGCGCGCGCCCTCGGTGATGAACCGGGTGGTGACCGCGGGCCTGCGCCAGCCGTGGCTCGTGGCGCTCATGACCCTGATCCTGATCGGGGTTGGCGTCTGGTCGCTGCAACGCCTGCCGGTGGACGCCTATCCCGACCTCTCCCCGCCGATGGTCGAGCTGATCACCCAGTGGCCGGGCCACACCTCCGAAGAGGTCGAGCGGCTGATCACCGTGCCCTCCGAGATCGAGATGAACGGCCTGCCCGGCGCGACGGTGACGCGGTCGATCTCGCTCTACGGGCTTTCGGATCTGGTGATCACCTACAAGGACGGGACCGACCGAAACGCGGCGCGCCAGGAGGTGTTCAACCGCCTTGGCGACCTCAGCCTGCCCGACGGGGTGAAGCCGTCCGTCTCGCCGCTGACCTCGCCGTCGGGGCTGATCTACCGCTACGTCCTGCAGAGCACCGACCGCTCGCCCATGGAGCTGAAGACCTTCGAGGACTGGGTGGTGGAACCGGCCCTCAAGGCGGTGCCCGGCGTCGCCGACGACAGCGGCTTCGGCGGCGGCGAGATGCAGTACCAGGTGCTGTTCGACCCGGACAAACTGGCCGGCGTGGGTCTCACCGTCAGCCAGGTGCAGGCCGCGCTCGCGGCCAACAACGCCAATGCCGGCGGCGGCTTCTATGCCCAGGGCGGGCAATTCTACTATGTTCGCGGCGTCGGGCGCCTCGAGACGCTGGACGACATCGGCAACGTGGTCCTGGCCGTCCACGACGGCGTCCCCGTGCTGGTCAAGGACGTCGGGCGGGCCGTGATCGGCATCGCGCCACGCCTCGGCGAATTCGGGTTCGAGAACCAGGATGACGCCGTCGAGGGCGTGATCATGCTGCGCACCGGCGAGAAGACGCAGGAGGTCCTGAAGGGCGTCACGGCCAAGGTCAACGACCTCAACCAGCACGTCCTGCCGAAGGATGTGAAGGTCGTTCCGTTCTACGACCGCACCGACCTGATCAAGTTCACCACCGGCGTGGTGGAGGGCAATCTGGTGCGCGGCATGATCCTCGTGGTCGTGATGCTGATCTTCTTCCTCTACGACTTCCGCGCCGGGCTGATCGTGGCGGTGACGATCCCACTCTCGCTGCTCTTCGCCTTCACCTGTCTCAACATCCAGAAGGCGTCGGCCAACCTGCTGTCCATTGGGGCGATCGACTTCGGTATCCTCGTCGACGGCGCGATCTTCATGGTCGAGAACATCTTCCGCCAGATCGCGCTGCGCCATGGCACGCCCGCGACCATCCATGAAATCATCCGCGACGCCGCGGCCGAGGTGGACCGGCCTCTCGTCTATGCGGTGGCGGTGATCGTGGTCAGCTTCCTGCCGATCTACGTCCTGTCGGGCCCCTCCGGCGCCCTGTTCAGGCCCATGGCCGACACCATGATCTTCGGCCTGATCGGCGCGTTGCTGGTGACCCTGCTGCTGCTGCCGGTGCTCTGCGCCTGGCTGATGCGCAAGAACGTCCGCGAACGGACCAACCGGCCCTTCGAGTGGCTCAAGGAACGCTACGCCAGGGGCCTCGACTTCTGTCTCGAACACCGTTGGGGGACGGTCTGGGTAGCGGCGGCCGTCCTGGCCGCGACGCTGGCGATCACCCCGCTGGTCGGGGCGGAGTTCATGCCGCAGCTCGACGAGGGCGCGCTGTGGGTCCGGGCCACCATGCCCTACACCATCTCCTTCGACGAAAGCGCCAAGATCGCGCCGAAGGTGCGCGCGATCCTGAGGAGCTTCCCGGAGGTGACCACAGTCGCCTCGGAGCTCGGCCGTCCGGACGACGGCACCGATCCCACCGGCTTCTTCAACGTCGAGTTCTTCGTAGGCCTGAAGCCCTATTCGCAATGGACGGGCGCCTACCGCGACAAGGCTGAGCTCATCGCCGCCATCAACAGGAAGCTGGAGGCCTTTCCGGGCATCACCTTCAACTACACCCAGCCGGCGCAGGACGCCGTGGACGAGGCCGAGACCGGGCTGAAGAGCGCGCTGGCGGTGAAGGTCTTCGGCCCCGACCTCAAGACGCTGGAGACCAAGGGAAAGGCGATCAAGCAGGTCCTTGAGCACGTGCGCGGCATCAAGGACGTGACCCTGGTGCAGGAACTCGGCCAGCCCAGCCTCACCATCAAGGTCGATCGCGCCAAGATCGCGCGCTACGGCGTCAACGTCGACGACATCAACGCCCTGGTGCAGACCGCCATCGGCGGCGAGGTCGCCACACAGGTGGTGCAGCGCGAAAAGCAGTTCGACCTGGTCGTGCGGCTGGAGGAGCAGTACCGCGACAACCCCGACAAGATCGGCTCGATCCTGGTGGCGACGCCCGGCGGCCAGCAGATTCCGTTGCGGGAGCTCGCCGACATCTCGGTGACCAACGGAGCGGCATTCATCTACCGCGAGAACAACTCCCGCTACATCGGCGTGCAGTTCTCCGTAGAGGGCCGCAGCCTGGCGGCTGGGGTGGAAGACGCCATGCGCCAGGTCGGGCAGAAGGTCGCCCTGCCGCGCGGATATCGCGCCGACTGGGGCGGCGACTACACCGAATACACCGCCTCTCGCGACCAGCTGAAGCTGATCCTGCCGCTGACGCTGTTCCTGATCTTCATGCTGCTGTTCACGCTCTACGCGAACTTCAAGTTCCCCTTCATCACCCTGGCCGGCGTGATCCTGTCGGCCCCAGTGGGCGGCATCCTCGCGCTCTGGCTCACCGGCACGCCCTTCTCGGTGTCCTCGGGCATCGGATTCCTCGCCCTGTTCGGCGTCTCCGTGCAGACGGCGGTGGTCTACATTTCCTACGTCAACGAGCTTCGCCGTGCGGGCATTCCCGTCGCCAACGCCATACGCGACGGCGCCCTCCTGCGCCTGCGCCCCATCATGATGACCGCCCTCGTGGCGGCGGTGGGCCTGCTTCCGGCCGCGCTGGCGACCGGGGTCGGCACGGACTCCCAGCGACCGTTCGCCCTGGTCATCGTCGCCGGCCTCTTCACCCGCCTGCTGATCAGCGTCTTCCTGATGCCGGTCCTCTACGCTCTCGTCGCCCGACCGGACGACCGGCTGGAGGTCTGACGAGGCCCACGCCGCCACTGCGGCCGCCCTGGTCGACAGGCCGCGCACAAAACAGCTTGTTCTGCTGTTATGATATAATGTAACAGATGATTTGCCGGTCGATCTTGACCGCGCGCAAATCGTTCGTCAGCCCTCCCGCAGGAAGTCTCAATGCCTCGAAACTCGCTCCTGGGCGGGGTCGCGACGGCGGCCCTTTTCGTCGCGACCTCGGCCCTGGCGCAGCAGGCCGCCGCACCGCCGCCCGCCGGACAGGTCTCGGAGATCGTGGTCACCGCCGCGCGGCTCGACGCGGCGCGCTCGACGGTGGAGCCGGCGCTGGGCGCGACCAGCTATTCCCTGCCCGAAGCCTTCATCGACAACCTGCCGGCCGGGGCCAACACCCAGCTCAACCAGGTCGTATTGCAGGCGCCGGGCGTGGCGCAGGACAGCTTCGGCCAGCTCCACGTCCGCGGCGACCACGGCAACATCCAGTTCCGCCTCAACAACGTCATCCTGCCCGAGGGCCTGCAGGTGTTCGGCCAGACGCTGTCGCCGCGCCTTGCCTCCAACGTCCAGCTCATCACCGGCGCGCTTCCCGCCCAGTACGGCCTGCGCACCGCCGGCATCATCAACATCACCACGAAGTCAGGCTTCAGGAACGGCGGCGAGGTCTCGTTCTATAGCGGCAGCCACGGGCTGATCACGCCGTCCGTCGAGTACGGCGGCTCCTCCGGCGCCACGACCGGCTTCTTCTCCGGCAGCTACACCGGAACCGGCGTCGGCATCGAAAGCCCGGACGGTAGCTCGACGCCGCTGCACGACCATTCCGACCGGTACCAGGCCTTCGGCTACCTCGACCACATCCTGGACGACACCAGCCGCATCTCGGCGATCCTCGGGACGTCGCAACAGACCTTCGAGATCCCCAACGTCCGCGGCCTGCAACCCGGCCTTGGCCTCAACCTGAACGGCCAGACCGCGTATGCCTCGGAGGCGCTGAACCAGAGCCAGCGGGAAGGCACGACCTACGGTATCGTCACCTACCTGAAGACCACCGACAGGTTCACCGGTCAGGCCTCGGTCTTCGCCCGCTACTCCAAGCTGCGCTATCGGCCCGACGTCGCCGGCGAGGTCCTGTTCAACGGCCTCGCCCAGGCGGCGCGCAAGACTGACCTGTCGCTGGGGACTCAGCTCGAAGGCGTCTGCACCCTGAACAACGCCCACACCCTGCGCGGCGGGATGATCGTCTCCACCGACCGCTCCGACAGCCGCACGACCTCACAGGTGTTCCCGCTGGACGCCTCGGGCGCGCAGGTCGGCGTCCTGCCCACCACCATCCGCGACAACGGCAAGGCCACCTCCTGGACCTATTCGGCCTATCTGCAGGACGAGTGGAAGCTCGCCGACAGCCTGACGCTCAACTACGGCCTGCGGTTCGACGAGGTCGATGCGTTCCGCGACGAGAACCAGCTCTCGCCGCGCGTGGGCCTTGTGTGGATCCCGGTCGAGGGCACGACCTTGCACGCGGGCTACGCCCGCTACTTCTCCCCGCCGCCGTTCGAGCTGGTGGCCAGCGAGACCGTCTCGCGCTTCGTCGGCACCACCGCCCAGGCGCCCGGGACCCGCAACGACCTTCCGCGCTCGGAGCGCGACGACTACTTCGACGCCGGCGTCGAACAGAAGGTGGGCACGCTGAGCCTTGGCCTCGACGCCTACTACAAGAAGGCCAGGAACCTGATCGACGAGGGGCAATTCGGCGCGCCGATCATCCTGACGCCGTTCAACTACCGCGAGGGCTACGCCAAGGGCGTCGAGCTCTCGGCGAACTACGCCCACGGCCCACTGGAGGTCTACGCCAACCTCGCCTGGTCGCAGGCCAAGGGGAAGGACATCGTCTCCAGCCAGTTCAACTTCGATCCGGCCGACCTGGCCTATATCCAGGGCCACTTCATCTATCTCGACCATGACCAGACCTGGACCCTGTCGGGCGGCGGCAGCTACCGGTTCGGCGACAACCGCGTCTCCATGGACCTGATCTATGGCTCGGGCCTGCGGCGCGACGGCGACGTCCCGAACGGGGCGAAGCTTGCGGACTATGTGCAGGTCAATCTCGGCGCTAGCCACGAGTTCACCGGCCTGCCGGGCGGGCCGCTCACCCTGCGCCTCGACGTGATCAACGCCTTCGACAAGAAATATGCCATCCGCGACGGCACGGGCGTCGGCGTCGGCGCGCCGCAGTTCGGTCCCCGGCGCGGCGTCTTCGGCGGGATCACCAAGGCGTTCTGAGGCGCCCCGCCGCTAGGTTTCCGCGGTCAGGCCGGCTTTCAGGGCGGCCAGCGCCAGGCGGTCCCTCTGCTGCGCCGACAGGCCCGCAAGCGCCCTGTCGGAGGGTGAAGCCGGCGTCGCGGAAAGGATCCGGCCGGCGGCCATGAACAGCACCCGATCCGCCAGCCGCGCGATCTCGCCGGCGTCGTGGCTGATGTAGAGCGCCGGGATCGCCAGCGTCCGGTGCAACCGCTCGAGATAGGGCAGGATCTCGGCCTTGCTGTCGGCGTCCAGGCTGGAGAGCGGCTCGTCCATCAACAGCAGCCGGGGCTGGGAAAGCAACGCCCGGCCCAGGGCCACCCGCTGCCGTTCCCCGCCGGAGAGGTTCGCCGTCGAGCGCCCGAGCAACGAACGAAGACCCAGCAGTTCCACCGTGTCGTCGAAGCCCACTTCGGCCTTCGCCGGACTGCGCCTCGCGCCATAGGTCAGGTTGTCCCGCACCGACAGGTGCGCCAGCAGGCTGGCGTCCTGGAACACCACCCCGATCGGCCGCCGGTGCGTCGCCAGGAAGATCCGGCCGTCCTGCCAGGCCTCGCCGGCCACGCTGAGCCAGCCGTCCAGCCGCGTGAGCCCGGCGATGCAGCGCAGGAGCGTCGTCTTGCCCGCGCCGGACGGCCCGCTCAGCGCGGTGATGCCCTGCGCCGGAAAGCTGAAGCCTACGTCCAGTTCGAATCCGCCGACCCGCCCCGCGAACCGCCCTTCGATGACCTCGCTCATCGGCCTTGCGCCTCGGCGCGCCGGTCGAGCAGCAGCAGCGCCAGCAGCGCAGCGAAGGAGAACGCCACGACGCCGGCCGCCAGCACATGGGCCTCGCCGTACCTCAGCGATTCCACCTGCTGGTAGATGCGCACAGAGATCACTTCCGTCTTTCCCGGGATGCCGCCGCCGATCATCAGCACGACCCCGAACTCACCGATGGTATGGGCGAAGACCAGGATGGCGGCGGTCAGGAAGCCGCGGCGGGCCAGGGGTAGAGCGACGGTCGCGAAGGCGTCGAGCGGCGAGGCCCGCAGGGTCGCGGCCACCTCCATGGGCCTCGGCCCCATGGCCTCGAAGGCCGAGCGGATCGGCTGCACGGCGAAAGGCAGGGAATAGACCATCGAGCCGATCACCAGCCCGGTGAAGCTGAAGGCCAGGGTGCGGATCCCGAACGGATGCAGCAGGCCCATCAGCGGGCTCCGCGGCGCCAGCGCAATCAGCAGGTAGAAGCCCAGCACCGAGGGCGGCAGGATGATCGGAAGCGTGGTGACCGCGGCCACCACCTCCTTCCACCACGCGCGGCGGCGCGCCAGCCACCAGGCGATCGGCGTAGCAAGAACCAGCAGCAGGACGGTCGTCAGCCCCGCCAGCTTCAGCGTCGTCCAGACGACCTCGCCCACGCGCTACCTCACCTCGTAGCCGTACTTCTTGATGATCGCGGCCGCGGCCGGGCCCTTGAGGAACGCCAGGAAGGCCTTGGCCGCGGGGCTGTTCTGGCCGGTCTTCAGCAGGATGGCCTGCTGGTCGATCGGCGCGTGGTCGGCGGCCGGGACCATCCAGCGCGACCCGCCGGTCTGGTTGACCACCTGCGACAGGGCGACAAAGCCCAGCTCCGCGGCGCCGGTCTCGACGAACTGGTAGGCCTGGGTGATCGAGCCGCCCTTCACGATCTTCGGCTTCAGCGCGTCATAGAGGCCGAGCTTCTGCATCGTCTGCACGGCGGCGACGCCGTAGGGCGCCGAGGCCGGATCGGCGATCGAGAGCTTGTTGAACTTGCCGCCGGTGAGCACGGCGCCGGCGGCGTCCACCAGGCCCGGCGTCTTCGAATAGAGCACCAGGCGACCGACGGCATAGGTGAACCGCGTCTTCGGCACGCCCAGCCCCTCCTGCTCGGCCTTGGCTGGCCGCTCGGCGTCGGCGGAGAGGAAGACTTCGAAGGGCGCCCCGTGGGAGATCTGGGCGTAGAACTGGCCGGACGATCCGAAGCTCAAGGTCGCCGTGTCGCCGGTCGCCGCCTTGAACGCCGCGGCGATCTCCTTGGCCGGCTCGGTGAAGTTGGCGGCCACCGCGACCTGGGTTTCCGCCGCCCGGGCCGCGGCTGGCGCGAACGCCATGACCCCGCCGAACAGCGCCAGTCCGAGAAGGTGAAGCCGTCGGGTGATCATGGCGGTCTCCCAGGCGGTCGGGGCTAGAAGGCGAACTGCGAACGGAACGAGACGACGTGATAGCGCTGGCCGATCTGCGCGCCGACGGGCGTCAGGAAGGTCGTGGCCGACGGCGACAGTCGGTCGACCCGCACGTCCTGGTAGTCGAGCATGAAGCGCACGACGCTGTTCGGGTACCAGTTGAGACCCGCCGCCCAGAGCCGCTGCTCGCCGCCCCGCACCGCATCCGGCGCCGGCGCCGTGCCCGCCGCGCCCTCGTGGTAGTTGAGGTCGATCCGCGAATAGCGCCCGGCGAGTTCCCAGGCGCCCCAGGTCCCGTCGGCAAGGCTGAACGGATGAGCGACCGCCGGGGCGTCGAACGCCCAGGTCCCCGCGTTGAAGCGGCGCTTGTCGCCGGTCAGCGCATAGGCGCCCTCGACGTAGTAGCCGTCGAAGTCGGGGTCGGAGAGGCCGGCGATCCCGTTCCGCCGCTCGATCCTGTAGGTCTCGTATTCGCTCTGCAGGAAGAACGGCCCGTACTGCGCCGCCGCCTCGAGCCCCAGGGTGTTGGCGTGCTGCGCATTGATCGCGCCGGTCGAGATCAGGCGCGTACCGTCCACCCGCAGTTCCGGCCGCTCCTGCAGGGTGACCGAATAGCGCGTGGCGCCGGGCGCCGTGTCGGGCCCGCCGATGTCCGTGGGGCGCGCGACGTAGGAACCGTGGACGCCCAGTTCCAGCATTCCGTCGTCGGTCCTGATCGGCGCAAAACCCACGCGGCCGATCAGGCCGAGCTGGCTGTCGAAGGGCTGGGTGACGCCTCCCCCTTGCGAATTGACCACGCCCACGAGCCGGCCGGTCACCGCGGCGTTGACGTACCACCAGTCGCCGGCGCCCCAGACCTCGGCGGCCTCGCGGAAGTCGCCGCCGGCCAGCGCGCGGGCGACATCGGCCGACGCCGGGCGCTCTAGGAACAGCTGACCGTTGGTCGAGCCCTGGTCCTCCAGGCCGATCGACGGCGAGAAGGCGCCCACCCGGATGTGGAAGGGCTTCAGGCCGGAATATTGGACCCATAATTCCTGGATGTGGGCCGCGTCTTCCTCGCCCGCGCCGCCGAAGTCGAGCAGGAAGCTGTATTCCCAGTCGCCGAAGGCCTTGCCGTCGACGCCGATGCGGGCGCGGCGGAAGTTGGTTCCCGACGACAGGTCGCGGGCGCGGGCGGTGTCGTTCGCCGTCGCCCCGCGACGGAAATCGGCGGTGATCGGGCCAGGTGTCGACTGATGGTAGTCGGCGGCGTCGTACTGCATCACCGCGTGCAGGTTCGCGGTGAAGCGGCCGTCCGAGCTCTGGATCGAGGGCTTGCCGGCCGCGATGCTCGCGACCGCAGTGGCCGCCGCCGGCTTCTGCGGCGGTGTCTGGACGATGGCCACCGGCGCAGGCGGCGGCGCGGGTGGGGCCGGTGGCGGGGCGGCGTCGGCGCGCGCCTGCAGGCTGTCGACCTTGGCGGCCAGCGCCTCCACCTGCTCCCTCAGCGCCTGGATCTCCGCGTCGCGTGGATCGGCGGCGGGCTTGGCGTGCGGCCGCGCCTCGGCCGCGGTCCAGGCGAGGCTCGAAGCCGCCGTCGCCAGAAGTAGAAGCTTCATACGCATCCTGAACGTCCCCTCGAACTTTCCTCGCCCGTGGACGAGGAGCGTTATGTAGTCCTTCTACACAACGCTTGGCCAACGCGTCGAGCGCGCATCGCAGAAACTCTACTCATTCAGTAGGAAATAGAGCTTTGCAGTTTATCGGCGCGGGCCGTGAGTTCAGCTATTGTCGGCCGGACCGGATGCGCGTGGGGGGATGCGATGACCAAGACGCCGAGCGATCGCAGGGCGTTCCTGCAACTGGCCGCGGGCGCGGCGATCGGGGCCGCGGCCTTGCCGCCGGGGGTCGCCAAGGCGCTGGCGCTGCCCGCCAACCGGGTGATCGGCACGCTCAAGGACGTCGAGCACGTGGTGATCCTGATGCAGGAGAACCGCAGCTTCGACCACTACTTCGGAACCCTGCGCGGCGTGCGCGGCTACGGCGATCCCCGTCCGCTGACGCTGCCCAGCGGCGAGCCGGTCTGGAAGCAGCCGGGCAAGGGCGGCGTGGGCACGGTCAGCCCCTTCCACCTCGACACCAAGTCCACCCGCGCTGAGACGATGTTCAGCCTGGACCATAGCTGGAAGGGCAGTCACGCCAGGTGGAAGCACTACGACGCCTGGATCCCGGCCAAGGGTCCGCTGACCATGGGCTACTTCACCCGCGCCGACATCCCGTTCTACTACGCGCTCGCCGACGCCTTCACGATCTGCGACGCCTACCACTGCTCGATCTTCGGCCCGACCAATCCCAACCGCCTCTACCTGTTCAGCGGCACCAGCGGCCTGGCGGCCGGCGACGAGAGCGAGATCGTCATCAAGAACCCGCCGGAAGAGAAGAACGGCACGGCCGATCCCCTGAAGGACTCGCCGGAGTTCAAGGGCCTGACCTGGCCCACCTACGCCGAGCGGCTGCAGAAAGCGGGCGTCTCCTGGCGCGTCTATCAGGAGCACGACAACTACGGCGACAACGGCCTTTCCTACTTCGTCAACTTCCGCGGCATCGGCCCGGACAGCGAGCTCTACAAGCGCGGCCGCGCGTGGTCGCCGGGCTCGAACGCCGAGACCGACAAGACCTCCAACGGCGAACACCTGGTCGCCGACTTCGCCGCCGACGTGGCCGCCGACCGCCTGCCGCAGGTGTCCTGGATCGTGGCCTCCTACAAGCTCTCCGAGCACCCTCAGGCGAGCCCTTCGGACGGCGAATACCTCACCGCCCGGCTGATCGAGGCCCTCGCGTCCAACCCCAAGGTCTGGGCCAAAACGGCATTCATCCTGAACTACGACGAGAACGACGGCTTCTTCGACCACATGCCGCCGCCGATCCCGCCGGTCGGCTCGGCCGTCGGGAAAAGCACCGTCGCCATGACCCACGAGGACTACCGCGGCGAGCCGGTCGGCCTCGGGCCGCGCGTGCCGCTGATCGTCGTCTCGCCCTGGACCAAGGGCGGCTTCGTCAATTCCCAGGTCCACGACCACACCTCGGTGATCCGCTTCCTGGAGGCGCGCTTCGGGGTCGAGGAGCCGCAGATCACCAAATGGCGGCGCACGGTCTGCGGCGACCTCACCAGCCTGTTCGACTTCAAGACGCCGAACGGGCCGGCCCGCGGCTTGCCCGACGCCGCCCACCTGCCGGCGCTGGCGGCGAAGGCCAAGGCCCTGCCCTTCCCGAAGACGCCGCAGGTCGCCGAAGCCCTGCCCCGCCAGGAGCCGGGCGGCCGGCCTGCGCGGGCGCTGCCCTATGAGTTCCAGGTGGCCGCCCACCTGCGCGACGGCGGGCTCGAACTGGCCGTCGCCAACACCGGCGGCGCGGGCGTCGTGCTTGGCCTCTATCCGGCCGGTGGCGGGGAGCCGCGCTTCTATACGGTCGAGACCGGCCGAGGCGGCCATCTGACCGACCACATACCTCTCGCCGCCGGCCCCTACGACCTCGCCATGCACGGGCCGAACGGCTTCTTGCGGAGTTACGCCGGCGAGATGGGTTCTGAGGTCAATCCGGCGGCGACTGGCTTCTACCTGCCGCGCGAGCGCCGATTCCGCATCGCCCTGCATAATGAAGCGCGTGCGCCGGCGACCCTCGAGGTCCATTCAGCGGCCTATCTCAGGGCCCCGCCGCGGACTCATCGCCTGTCACCCGGCGCGTCCGTCATGGACGACTGGGACCTGCGCGCCAGCTACAACTGGTACGACTTCATCGTCACCTGCAAGGAGGCGCCCGGCTTCCAGTGGCGTCTCGCCGGGCACTGCGAGGACGGCCGCCCCAGCGTCAGCGACCCGCTGTTGGGCCGCCAGGCCTAAAGCCCGACTGTCGTCCGCAGAATGTGCGCGATGGCGTAGTAGCTCGCCGTCGCGACGCCGATGAGGGCCAGCAGCGGCGGGACGATCTCGGCGTAGTGGTGGGGTTTGCGAAGGCCTCTGGGCATGTCCATGACGCGACTCCTTTGCCACGTTCAACGGGCGAGCCCGCGGTGGGGTTCGTCCTCAGTCCTTCCCGCGTTCCCACAGGAGCTCGGCGCGGGCCTTCAGGTCCTCGTCCATCTGGGCGAAGGCGCGATAGACCGAGCGCCCGATCCGCTTGGCGACCGAAGGGCCCATCAGGCCCGCGAACAGCTCGCCGTTCGAGACGATGCAGCTCTCCTCGGCCAGCGTTTCGATCTCGAAGAAGCGCGTGGTCCTGACCAGCCCGCCCGCCATCGACAGCCGCCAATGGAGCTGCTCGTTGGGCACCCACTCCAGCACCGTCGGCTTGATCTGCTGCGGCTTCTGGCCGGGCAGTTCCAGGGTCAGCTCCAGTTGCCCGCCGATGCGGATCTGGCCCGCGGCCTGCGGATAGAGCTTGTTCCACTGCGACCAGGACTTGAGGTCGGCGATCACCTCCCAGACCATCTCGGCCGGGGCGTGGATGCCGATGCGGTGCTCAATGCGCACGCCGGGCGGCGCCTTCGGCGGTGGCGCGCCGGTGGGCGTGGCCTTGGGCGCGCGCGGCGCCCCGCCACGGCCGAAGAGCCCGGATTTCAACGGCGGCGGTGGCGCGATCGGCATCAGGCCTGCTCCCTAATCCGCCAGGTCGCCCCGGCGGGTCCGTCCATGACCTCCACGTTCAACGCAGTGAGCTCCGCGCGGATGCGGTCAGCCTCGCCCCAGTCCTTGGCGACGCGCGCGGCGTCGCGCGCGGAGATCAGGGCATCGATCCTGGCCTTCAGCCCTTCGTCGGCGCCGCCCTGGAACCACGCCTGCGGCTCAGCCTGCAGGAAGCCCATGACCCCGGCCAACCCCATCAGGTCCTGCTTCAGCCCCGGCGCGGACGGCAGGCCCTTGCGCACCGCCGCGTCCAGATCGCCGGCCAGCCGCTTCAGCTCAGCCATGGCGGCCGGCGTATTGAGGTCGTCCAGCAGGGGCGCCAGCTGGTCCTCGGCCAGCGCCGCGCTGCCGCCCGCCTGGATGTGCCGCGCACGGCCCAGCACGCCGTAGAGGTGATCGAGCGAATTGCGCGCCTGGATCAGGGCCTCGTCGGTCCAGGACAGCGGCTGGCGATAGTGCGCCCCGAGTAACGCCCAGCGGATCGCCTCGCCCGGCTGCTGCTCCAGAAGGTCGTGCGCCAGGGCGACGTTGCCCAGGCTCTTCGACATCTTCTCGTCGGCCATGTTCAGGAAGCCGTTGTGCAGCCAGTAGTTGGCGTAGCCAGTGTGGTGATGGCCGTCGCACACCCCTTGCGCCAACTCGTTTTCATGGTGCGGGAAGACCAGGTCGATGCCGCCGCCGTGGATGTCGATCGGCAGGCCGAGCTCCTGCTCGATCATCGCCGAGCACTCGATGTGCCAGCCCGGGCGGCCAGCGCCCCACGGACTCTCCCATTCCGGCTCGCCCGGCTTCGACGGCTTCCAGAGCACGAAATCGGCGGCATGGCGTTTGTAGGGGGCGACCTCCACGCGGGCGCCGGCGATCATCTCGTCCAGCGGCCGGCCCGACAGCTTGCCGTAGTCGCTGAACGCCTGGGTGTCGAAGAGCACATGGCCCTCCGCCGCATAGGCCGAGTTGTTGTGTACCAGCCGGCCGATCATCGCGATGATCGCGTCCATGGTCTGCGTCGCCCTCGGCTGCGACGTGGGCGGCAACGCGCCCAGCGCCGCGGCGTCGGCGTTGTAGGCGGCCAGGTAGCGGTCGGTGATCGCAGCGATCGGCACGCCTTCCTCGGCCGCCTTGGCGTTGATCTTGTCGTCCACGTCGGTGACGTTGGCGGCGTAGCGCACGGCGTCCTCGCCATAGAGGCGGCGCAACAGGCGGAACAGCACGTCGAACACCACCACCGGCCGGAAATTGCCGATGTGGCTGTAGTTGTAGACCGTCGGCCCACAGACATACATCGTCACCCGCCGGGGATCCTGGGGAACGAAGTCCCGCTTGGCGCGGGCCATGGTGTCGTAGAGCTTAAGCGGCATCGAACTTTTCTAACGTCGCGTCATGGTTGCCCGGGAACGGGTTCGGCCCATATACAGATGGGCGGATCGGGAAGCCACGGGAACCCTCGGCGTGTTTCCCCATCCAACCAAAGGGTGGCCACGCGTCATTTCCGGGACCCTCGTCCCGGCGCAACTCAGCCCTGGAAAGACCTTTCCCGACATGGACGCTATCCGCGACCGAACCCTGGTCGGAAACGACCTTGATCTTGACCCCGTGAAGCGCCCCTCGCGAGAGGAAGCGATGGCCGCGGTCCGCACCCTCATCGCCTGGGCCGGGGACGATCCGCGCCGCGAAGGGGTGATCGACACCCCCAAGCGTGTCGTCGACGCCTACGGCGAATGGTTCGAGGGCTATGAGGCCGACCCGGCCAAGGAGCTCAGCCGCACCTTCGAGGACGTGCAGGGCTACGACGACATCGTCATGCTGCGCGAGATCGAGGTGGAGAGCCACTGCGAGCACCACATGGCGCCGTTCCTGGGCAAGGCCTACGTCGCCTACATGCCCACCAACCGCGTGGTCGGCATCTCCAAGATCGCCCGCGTGGTGGAGATCTTCGCCAAGCGTCTCCAGACCCAGGAGACCATGACCCAGCAGATCGCCGACGCCATCACCGACAGCCTGCGCCCGGCCGGCGTCGCCGTGCTGATCGACGCCAACCACCAGTGCATGTCGACGCGCGGCGTCCACCACCGTCACGTCTCGACCATCACCACCCAGTTCACCGGCGTCTTCAAGACCGACGCCACCCTTCGCCAGCGCTTCCTGGACTTCGTGAACCGGAAGTGACCGCGTAGCGAGTCATCCCCGCGAAAGCGGGGATCCAGGCGCCTCAGGGACTGGTCAGCGGATTCGTATGCTCGCCCTCGCCGGGCGCCTGCGGCGGGTGCACGATCGTGACCAGCACGAAGCTCAGCAGGATCAGCAGGTACCAGGCGCCCAGCTTGCCGATCGGCACCAGCGCCCAGCCGTCGCGCTGGTTGGGATAGATCCAGGCGCTGGTGAAGGTGCCGATGTTCTCGGCGAACCAGATGAACAGCGCCACCAGCACCAGGCCCAGCAGCACCGGCATCCGCCTGGCCTTGTGGTCCGGCGTGAAGGTGAACCAGGCGCGCGCGAACATCGCCACCGACGCCGCATAGAGCCCCCAGCGGATGTCGACCACATAGTGGTGCGTGAAGAAGTTTACGTAGCTCGCCACCGCCAGCAGCCAAGGCGCCCAATGCGGCGGCCAGTTGATGAACCGGATCTCGAACAGCCGCATGGCGCGCGCGATGTAGGAGCCGATCGCGCCGTACATGAAGCCCGAGAACAGCGGCACGCCGCCGATCCGCAGCACGCTCGGCTCCGGATAGATCCATGAGCCGTGCGCGGTCTTGAATATCTCCATGCAGGTGCCGACCACATGGAAGATCAGGATCACCGCCGCCTCGTCCCACCGCTCCAGCCGCGTCGCCAGCAGCAGCGCCTGGATCGTCACCGCGCCCAGCACCAGGAAGTCGTAGCGCGCAATCGGGGCCTGCGCCGGCCAGGCGAGGTGGGTGCCGACGATCAGCGCCAGCATCGCCGCGCCGAACAGGCAGGCCCAGGCCTGCTTCAGGCCGAACAGCACGAACTCGTAGGCGAACGCCCGCGCCGGCGAGCGCTGCGCCCAGGGCCGGACCGCCGCGTCCGTGGCGGTGACGCGGCCCTTGATCCGGTCCTTCAGACTCATCGCCGCTCAGGCTAGCGCGGCGACGCCCGGCGGCGCCATATGGTGTCCATGACGATCACCTTCCCCGCCGCGTCCGATAAGCACGCCCTCGAGCACGGCGACACGCTCGCGCCCCGCTTCGACGCCGCCGGCCTGATCGCGGCGATCGCCACCCATGCCGACACCGGCGAGGTGCTGATGTTGGCCTGGATGAACGCCGAGGCCTTGGCCAAGACCCTTGAGACCGGCGAGGCGCACTACTTCAGCCGTTCGCGCAATGAGCTCTGGCACAAGGGCGCGACGAGCGGCCAGATCCAGCAGGTGGCCGAGGCGCGCATCGACTGCGACCAGGACGCGGTCTGGCTGAAGGTGCGGCCGCAGGGCGACGGCGGCGCCTGCCACACCGGCGCGCGCTCCTGCTTCTATCGCGTCATCGAGAACGGCAAGCTGGCGGACCGGCCATGACGGTCGTTCAGGCGCTCTCGGCCTTCGTCGTCGCGGCCACCCTGTTCACCCTGCTGCCCGGCCTCGACACGGCGATGATCCTGCGGACCGCCGCAGTGGAGGGTCCCCGACGTGCGGGTCTCACCGCGATAGGCATCATCTGCGGCTGCCTGATCTGGGGCGCGGCGGTGGCGCTGGGCCTGGGCGCCCTGCTGGCCGCCTCGGCCGCGGCCTTCAACCTGCTGAAGTGGGCGGGCGCGGCCTACCTCGTCTGGCTGGGCGTGAACCTGATCCTCAAGCCCCGCGCGCGCATCGACATCGCCGCCGCGGGCGCCGCGCCGCCAGCCGGCGGCGCCCTCACCTGGATGCGGCGCGGCCTGCTCACCAATCTCCTCAATCCGAAGGTGGGCGTCTTCTACGTCTCGTTCCTGCCGCAGTTCCTGCCGACGGGCGTTGCGCCCGCGCCGTTCATTTTCCTGCTGGCGGTGATCCATGCGGCGCTGGGGCTAGCCTGGTCGGCCTGCCTGATCGGCGCCACCCGGCCGATCGCGGGCCTGCTGAAGCGCGCCTCCGTCGTGCGCTGGCTCGACCGGGTGACCGGCGGCGTCTTCCTGGGCTTCGGCGTTCGGCTCGCGCTGGAGCACCGCTAGGCTGGCGGGGGCGCTTATTTGCCTCGCAGCCTCGCGCTCGGCCGCCCGCGCACCTATTAGACAGGCTGAATATCACAGGAGCACCCGTCCCCGTGTCCAGCGAGGTCCTGCACGTGCCGCGCGAGAAGCTGCGCCGCGAAACCCTCAATCTGCACTACGCCATCACATCGCTGATGGAGGAGTTCGAGGCCGTCGACTGGTACCGCCAGCGCGCCGACGACTGCGACGACCCCAGCCTCAAGGCCATCCTGCTGCACAACGCCCGCGAGGAATTGGAGCATGCTTCGATGGTGCTCGAATGGATCCGGCGGAACGACGCGGAGGTGAACGAGCAACTCAGGGAATACCTCTTCACCGAAGGATCCATCGTCGGCCACGAGGAAGGCGCCAGCGAGAAGCATGGCCTCTGAGGCCAACCCAGAGGCCGACGACGACGCCGGCAGCGACGACGAACTCTTCGGGGTCCGTGTCCTCGCCGTCGCCACGGAGCAGGCCGCCGGCCGCGTCGACAAGGTCCTGGCCGACCTCCTGCCGGAGATGTCGCGGGCCCGGGTGCAGGCGCTGATCGCCCAGGGCCGCGTCAGCCGCGACGGCTTGGCCGTCGCCGACGCGTCAGCCAGGGCCCAGCCCGGCGACTACCGCCTGGAGATCCCGCCGCCGGAGCCCGCCGAGCCGCAGGCCGAAGCCATCCCGCTGACGGTCCTCTTCGAGGACCTCCACCTGATCGTGGTCGACAAGCCCGCCGGCATGGCGGTCCACCCGGCGCCGGGCAGCGCCAGCGGCACCCTGGTCAACGCGCTTCTGCATCACTGCGGCGACAGCCTCTCCGGCATCGGCGGTGTCGCGCGGCCGGGCATCGTCCACCGAATCGACAAGGACACCTCGGGCATCGTCGTGGCGGCCAAGACCGACGCCGCGCATCAGGGGCTCTCGGCCCTCTTCGCCGCCCACGACATCGAGCGGGCCTACATCGCGCTGACCCGCGGCGCGCCGCGCGGCGGCGCCAAGGCGACCATCGAGGGCGCCATCGCGCGGTCGTCCAGCGACCGCAAGAAGATGGCGCTCGTGAAGTCCGGCGGCCGCCACGCCGTCACCCACTACGCCGTCGAGCGGGTTTTCGGCCCGGCCGAGAAGCCGCTGGCGGCGCGCCTCACCTGCACCCTGGAGACCGGGCGCACCCACCAGATCCGCGTCCACCTGGCCTCGGTCGGCGCGCCGTGCCTGGGCGACCCGACCTATGGCTCGGGCCCGCCGGCCGAAAAGGTGCGTGCCGCCATCGCCGAGGCGGGCCTGACGCGTCAGGCCCTGCACGCCGCCCTCCTCGGCTTCCGCCATCCCATCACAGGTGAGGCGATGCGTTTCGAAAGCCCGTTGCGGCCCGACATGGCGGGCTTGCAGGCCCTCCTCGAGGCGCTCTGACGCATTTCAGCGGCGTCGGGCGCACTTAGGGCGCGTAACCGCGAGGCAATAATGCCGCCCTCATTTGGCCCGCCTGGCCCGTCAGGAGGGAAGCTGAGCCTTTCGGGGGAATCGGCGGGCCGTCCTGGCGTCGCCTGCGAATGAGCCGCACGTGATCCTTGAAGACCTGCGACAACCCCGCCGGGCAGGCCTCGCCGTGGCGCTATGCAGCGGAGTGAGCGTCGCGGTCCTGCTGAGCGCGTCGGCCGCCTTCGCCGCGTCGCCGCCCGCCGCCAAGACGCCGGCGTCGAAGCCGAACACGGTCTCCGAACTGGTCATCACCGGCGAGCACAAGCAGCCGGGCGAAGTGGTCGGCGATATCAAACCCGACCTGCAGCTCGCGCCCGAGGATGTCGCGACCTACGGCGTCAGCACCATCGCCGACCTGCTGGACGAGCTCGGCCCGGAGATCGGCGGCAATTCCGGGCGCGGCGGCGAGGGCCCGGCGATCCTGGTCAACGGCCGGCGCATCTCCGGCTTCAACGAGATCCGCAACATCCCCACCGAAGCGATCCTGCGGGTGGACATCCTGCCCGAGGAGGCCGCGCCGAAATACGGCTTCTCGGCCAACCAGCGGGTCGTCAACATCGTGCTGAAGGACCACTATGGCTCGCAGCTCGCCGACCTCGTCGGGGGCGCGACCACAGCCGGCGGCGCGGCGTCAGGCCAGGCGGAAGCCGGCGTCACCCGCATTTCGGGCGAGCGGCGCTTCAACCTGCACCTGAACTACAGCGCCCAGGCCTCGCTCACCGAAGCCGAGCGGGGCGTCACGCCGCTCAGCCTCGGCCCGGCCCTCGACTTGGCTGGCGCCCCGGTCGACGACCGGCGCTTCCGCACATTGGTGGCGGAAAACCGCAAGGTTTCCGCCAACGCCGTCCTGACCCGACCGATCTTCGCGAACATCAGCGCCACGGTGAACGGGACGTTCGAAGCCACGACCAGCGATTCGCTACGCGGCCTTCCCGCGGTGAGCCTGACGACGCCTTCCGGCGATCAGGTCGACCGCCTTGCAACCGGCTTTGGCCCCCTCGACCAGGACTCCAGCAATTGGACGGGCCATCTCGGCGTCAGCTTCAACCGCGACGTGGCCAGGTGGCGCCTGGCGCTCACCGGCAACTACGACCATGCCGACAGCCGCAACGCGAACGACGGGGGCCTTGACGCCGTGGCCCTGCAGGCCGCCGTCTTCGCCGGGACGGTCGTCCTCACCCCGACCGGCCCCGTACCATCCGACCTCCTTGCACAGCGCGCCCGCGACACCGGCCACTCGAAGTCGGACGCCGGCAATATCCAGTTCATCGCCTCGGGCCCGATCTTCACCCTGCCGAGCGGCCAGGTCAGGACCAGCTTCCGCCTGGGCGCAACCGGCGCCGCCTTTTCCTCGCAGTCCGAACGGTTCGGCGCGGCCCAGTCGCTCGATTTCTCGCGCACCACCGTCAACGCCCAGGCCAACCTCGACGTGCCGCTCACCAGCAAGCGGGCGAACATCGCGCCGTGGCTGGGCGACATCAACCTCAACGCCCATGTGGCCGTCGACCAGCTGTCCGACTTCGGGACCCTGACGACCGTCGGCTACGGCGTGCACTGGGCGCCGTTCACTGGCCTCAGCATCCTGGCCTCCCATCTGCGCGACCAGGCCGCGCCCAGCCAACAGCAGCTTGGCGCGCCGGTGCTGCTCACCCCCGGCACGCGCATCTTCGACTATGTCACCGGCCAGACCGTGGACGTCACCCAGGTCTCCGGCGGCAACCCCGACCTCACGGCCGACAAACGCGACCGCTTTTCGCTCCGCGTCACCTACCAGCCCTTCGCCAGCCAGCAGTTGATCTTCCGGGTGGACTACAACGAGATCCACGTCCATGACCCGATCGCCACCTTTCCGGCGGCGACTGCGGACATCGAGGCGGCCTTCCCCGACCGTTTCACCCGCGACGCCGACGGTGAACTCACGGAAGTCGACTACCGGCCGGTGAACTTCGCCCGCCAGGACATCAGCTCGCTGAAATGGGGTTTCAACTATTCGCGCCCGATCGGCCCGGTGACCGCCCCGCCGCCGCGCGGCGTGCTCGGTCAGGTCCGCCGCGCCCTTCCGCGCGACGCGCAGGCCCGGCCCCGGCGGCTCCAGGCAGCGCCGCCTGCCGGCGCGCCCGATAGCTCCCGCCCCGCTCCGGGCCGTCCGCCGGACGCGGAAGCCACGGCGGCGTCCGATGGCCCGCCGCCGGGGGGGCCCGGCGGAGACCGCTTCGCAGGCCGCGGCCCGGGCGGCGGCGGGATGCGCGGCGGCGGACGCGGCGGCGGACGCGGCGCCCAGGATGGGCGCCTGCGGATCTCCGTCTTCCACACCGTCTATTTCGACAACAACGATCTGGTGCGGCCAGGCGGCCCGTTGCTGGACTTCCTTGATGGCGCCTCGATGGGTGGCCTGGGCGGGCAGCCCCGCCAGGAAATCCAGGCGCAGATCAATATCGCCGAGCGCGGCTACGGCGCGGAGCTCGCCGCCAACTGGAAGAGCGGCAGTTCCGTCCGAGGCGGCGTCGGGCCGCTCGGCGAGCTCGACTTCTCCGGCATCGTGAAGGTCAACGCGCGCGTCTTCGCCGATCTCAGCCAGCGCAAGACCCTGATCGAGAAGGTCCCTTGGCTGAACGGCGCCCGCGTCAGCTTCTCGGTGAGCAACATCTTCGACCAACGGGTCGAGGTCCGGGGCGCGGGCGGGATCACGCCGCTCAGCTTCCAGCCGGCCTACATCGACCCCCTCGGCCGCACCTGGCGGATCGGCTTCCGCAAGCTGTTCTCCTGACCTGCCGTCCCGCCGAAAGTGCAAGGAATCTACGGACCTTGTGAGAAACCATCGCCTTGATGGCGCCACCATCCCGGGCTAGAAAGTCCTACTAGAGCAGTCGGACATTCAGACCGTACTCCCAAGCCCTTCCGCCGCCGCAACCTCATACATATCTAGAAGGTTGAGGGGGGCGGACGGATTTTGCGCGCCAGGCGCGCCGGCCCGGACGTCCAGGAATTGAGGGGATAAAACCATGGCCGCAAGCGCCCTAGCTGTGATGTCGCCGGATGGCGGGCTCAGCCGATACCTGTCCGAAATCCGCAAGTTCCCGATGCTGGCCAAGGACGAGGAATTCATGCTGGCCAAGCGCTGGCAGGAGCATGAAGACCCCGACGCCGCCCATCGCCTGGTGACCAGCCACCTGCGCCTGGTGGCCAAGATCGCCATGGGCTACCGCGGCTACGGCCTGCCGATCGGGGAGGTGATCTCCGAAGGCAACGTCGGCCTGATGCAGGCGGTGAAGAAGTTCGACCCGGACAAGGGCTTCCGCTTGGCGACCTATGCCATGTGGTGGATCCGCGCCTCGATCCAGGAATACATCCTGCGCTCGTGGAGCCTGGTGAAGATGGGCACCACGGCGGCCCAGAAGAAGCTGTTCTTCAACCTGCGCAAGGCCAAGAGCGAGATCTCGGCCCTGCAGGAGGGCGACCTGCATCCCGACCAGGTGTCGACCATCGCCACCAAGCTCGGCGTGCTGGACGAGGAAGTCGTGTCGATGAACCGTCGCCTGTCCGGCGGCGACGCCTCGCTGAACTCGCCCATGCGCGCGGACAGCGAGAGCGAATGGCAGGACTGGCTGGTCGACGACAAGACGCCGAGCCAGGAGACCGTGGTCGCCGATGATCAGGAGAAGACCATCCGCATGAGCCTCCTCGAAGAGGCCATGACCGAGCTCACCGACCGCGAGCGGCACATCCTGACCGAGCGCCGCCTGAAGGACGAACCGACCACCCTGGAAGAGCTCGCCTCGCAATACGGCGTCAGCCGCGAGCGGGTCCGCCAGATCGAGGTCCGCGCCTTCGAGAAGCTGC
>Ga0070659_100000423_pt1 | contig 32124 bp, 33 predicted proteins | sample KBSC23metaG_FD_64666 | JGI IMG/M metagenome (GOLD analysis project Ga0070659, IMG submission 64666) | Corn rhizosphere microbial communities from Kellogg Biological Station, Michigan, USA - KBS C2-3 metaG | ecosystem: Host-associated > Plants > Roots > Rhizosphere > Soil ... | reverse complement strand
AATCCACCCCGAACCGGCGGCGGTCTGGCATCCGGACGTGCGCTTCTTCCGTGTGGAATCGGCCCAGGGCGAGTTGCTCGCGCAGTTCTACATCGACCTGTACGCCCGCGAAGGCAAGCGTGGCGGCGCCTGGATGGACGACGCGCGCGGCCGCAAGCTGCTGGACGCGAATACGCCCAACCAGCGCGTGCAAACCCCGGTGGCCTACCTCACCTGCAACTTCTCGGGCCCGGTCGGCGGCAAACCCGCGCTGTTCACGCACGACGAGGTCATCACCTTGTTCCATGAATTCGGCCATGGCTTGCACCACATGCTCACGCAGGTGGACGAGCTGGGCGTGTCGGGCATCAACGGTGTGGAATGGGATGCGGTGGAGCTGCCCTCGCAGTTCATGGAGAACTTCTGCTGGGAATGGGAAGTGCTTTCGCGCATGACCCGCCATGTGGAAACCGGCGAGCCGCTGCCGCGCGCGCTGTACGACCGCATGCTGGCCGCCAAGAACTTCCAGAACGGCATGGCGACGCTGCGCCAGATCGTGTTCTCGACGTTCGACATGCACCTGCATACGGATTTCGATCCGAAGGGCGCGACCTCGGTGCTGGAGCTCTCGCGCCAGGTCAACAACCGCTTCCACGTGGTGCCGCAGGCAGAGCTGTCGCGCTGGCCGAATACGTTCAGCCACATCTTCGCGGGTGGGTACGCGGCGGGCTACTACAGCTACAAGTGGGCCGAGGTGTTGTCGGCGGATGCCTATGCGGCGTTTGAGGAAGCCGGCAAGCTGAGCGGCTCGGTGCTCGATGCCGAAACCGGCGCACGCTACCGCCGCGAAGTGCTGGCCGTTGGCGGCAGCCGCCCGGCAATCGAATCGTTCACGGCCTTCCGCGGCCGTGCGCCGAGCATCGATGCACTGCTGCGTCACGGCGGCATGGTGGCGGAAGCGGCCTGACATTCCGCGCCGCAACTGCAACGCCGCTTCGCGCACCAGCCGAAGCGGCGTTTTTATTGGGGCAAGCGAAAGTTCACGCTTGTTGGCCGGCCTGGCAGTGAAAGCGTGGCGTGCGGTGCCGGCGTACGGGCCACAACCTTTCCACGTCGCACGACCAGCGTGCGTGCGGCGCGCAGGCGAATCGCTTCGATCGGGTCACCGGCATCCAGCACAACGAGATCGGCATGGCATCCGGGCGCGATGCCGTATCCCTCCAAGCCGAGGATGCGTGCAGGGGTTTCCGTCACGGCGGCAAAGCACTGGCGCATGGCGTCCTGCCCCGTCATCTGCGCAACATGCAGGCCCATGTGTGCCACTTCCAGCATGTCGCCAGAGCCCAGGCTGTACCACGGGTCCATGACGCAATCGTGGCCGAAGGCAACATCGATGCCGGCCGCCAGCAACTCAGGCACGCGCGTCATGCCACGCCGCTTTGGATACGTATCAGACCGCCCCTGCAGCGTAATGTTGATCAGCGGATTGGCGATCGCCGCCACACCGGCCTCGCGCATGAGCGGCAGCAGCTTGCTGACGTAATAGTTGTCCATCGAGTGCATCGACGTGAGGTGCGAGCCGGCCACGCGGCCGTGCAAACCCAGGCGATGCGCTTGTGCGGCGAGTGTCTCGACATGGCGCGACAGCGGATCGTCGGATTCATCGCAATGCATGTCGACGCGCAGGCCGCGCTCGGCGGCGAATTCGCACAGCAAGCGGATGGACTCGGCGCCGTCGGCCATGGTGCGCTCGAAGTGCGGGATGCCGCCGACCACGTCCACGCCCATGTCGATCGCGCGCTTGAGGTTGTCGAACGCGCCGGGGCTGCGCAGTACGCCGTCCTGCGGGAAGGCGACGAGCTGCAGGTCCAGATACGGCGCCACCTGGCGTTTGACGTGCAGCAGCGCCTCGACGGCCAGCAGGCGCGGATCGCACACATCCACGTGGGAACGGATCGCAAGCAAACCGCGCGCGACGGCCCAATCGCAGTAACGCAGCGCACGCTCGACCAGCGCTTCCTGGGTCAGCGCCGGCTTGAGTTCGCCCCACAGTGCAATGCCTTCGAGTAGCGTGCCGGATTGGTTGACGCGCGGCAAACCGTAGGACAACGTCGCATCCATGTGAAAGTGCGCATCGACAAACGGCGGCGAGACCAGCGCGCCGGCAGCATCCAGCTCTTCGGCACCACGCGCCGGCAGGTGAGGCTGCACGGCGGCAATACGGCCCGTTTCGATGCCAATGTCGACGCCGGTGCGCCCATCGGGCAGATTGGCGTTGCGGATCACGAAATCCATATGGGCTCCTGTGGCGGCATGGCCTTCAATTTACCGCAAGCGGGTGATGGCGAAGGGCCCTGCGCTTGATGGCACAATACCGCACGATCTGGACGGCGCCGCCTGCGTGCCGTCGCCATTTGCAAGATTTGCAAGGACCCAGCCCCCATGCGTGCCGCAACCTGGAACGTCAATTCCCTCAAAGTCCGCCTGCCGCACGTGCTGCAATGGCTGGCCGAACGCGAAGCCGACGCCACGCCCATCGACCTGCTGTGCCTGCAGGAACTCAAGCTGCCCGATGACCGCTACCCGCTGGCCGAGCTCGACGCTGCCGGTTACGCGTCGCTGTTCACCGGCCAGAAGACCTACAACGGCGTTGCCATTCTCGCGCGCAAGGCCTCGGTGCCCGAAGGCCGTGATGTTGTGAAGAACATCCCAGGCTTTGCCGACGAGCAGCAGCGCATCGTGGCCGCCACGTACGACATGCCCGATGGCCCCGTCCGCGTGATCTCCGCCTACTTCCCGAACGGGCAGGCGCTCGATTCCGACAAGATGGTCTACAAGATGCGCTGGCTCGCAGCGCTGCACGAGTGGCTGAAGGCCGAGATCGCCGCAAACCCGCGCCTGATGCTGCTGGGTGATTTCAATATCGCCCCGGAAGACCGCGACGTGCACGACCCGAAGAAGTGGGAAGGCCAGAACCTGGTGTCGCCGGAAGAGCGCGCTGCGTTTCGTGCGCTGGAAGGTGCCGGGCTGGTCGATGCGTTCCGCATGTTTGAGCAGGAAGACAAGCTCTTCTCGTGGTGGGACTACCGCATGTTCGGCTTCAAGCGCAACGCCGGCCTGCGCATCGACCACATCATGCTGTCGCCCGAACTCGCCAAGCTGTGCGAGTCGTGCCATATCGACCGCGTGCCGCGCACGTGGGAACAGCCCTCGGACCACACGCCCGTGGTCGCTGCGCTCCGTAGCGCATAAGGGCATCCCGCATGGCTTCCGCCTTCAAGCATCGCAATCTGCCGCATCTGCTGCTGCGCGCGCGTGAGACGTTCATGGCGCGCTTTCGGCCGATCCTGCGCGAGCACGGCATCACCGAGCAGCAATGGCGGGTGCTGCGCACGCTCAACGATACGGGCGACATGGAGCCCAACCAGCTCGCCGACGCGTGCCTGATCCTCAGCCCGAGCCTGACGCGCATGCTGGCGGCGATGGAACAATCCGAGATGATCGTGCGTACGAAGTCGTCGGTCGACCAGCGCCGGCAGGTGATTTCGCTCACCCCCAAGAGCCGCCAGTTCCTGGCCGACGTGGAGCCGCAGGTAGACGCCGAATACGCCCGCATCGAGGCGCAACTCGGACGCGCACGGCTGGATGCGCTCTACGCCGCCATCGACGAATCAATCCAGGTCATGGAAACGCACACGCCGATGTGGCGCTTTACCGGCGACGAATGATCGCCTGTCAGTAGATGCTGCCGCCCGTCTGTGGCTTGGCAGCGCCCTCTCCCTTGAACGCCTGCGCCAGTTGTTCGGCGCTGCGCGCCAGCAGTGTCACATCCGTCCCCACCGCAACGAAGGTCGCCCCAAGCGACAGATAGTGCTTCGCCTGCGCCTGATCCGCTGACAGGATGCCGGCCGCCTTGCCCGACGCAACAATGCGCCGGAGCGTATCGTCGATCGTCTTGCGGACGTCCGGATGGCTTGGCGCGCCCAGATGCCCCATCGATGCCGCCAGGTCGGCCGGGCCAATGAAGACGCCGTCCACACCGTCCACCGCCAGGATGGCGTCGAGATGCGCCAGGCTCTCGACCGTTTCGACCTGGATGAGCGTGCACATCTGCGCGTCGGCCTGGCGGACGTAATCGTCCACGCGGTTCCAGCGCGACGCGCGGGCCAGCGCACTGCCGACGCCGCGGATTCCGTTGGGCGGATAGCGCATCGCCTGCACTGCGGCACGCGCTTCCTCGGCGTTCTGCACCATCGGCACCAGCAGTGTCTGCGCGCCGATATCGAGCAGGCGCTTGATCTCGACCGGGTCATTCCAGGCAGGTCGCACGATGGGGTGCGAGGCATAAGGCGCGATCGCCTGCAGTTGCGCGAGCGTCGATTGCAACTGGTTCGGCGCATGCTCGTTGTCGATCAGCAGCCAGTCAAAGCCCGCTCCGGCGACGATCTCGGCCGGGTACGGATGCGTCATCGCGAGCCACAGGCCGATCTGCAGCCGGCGTTCAGTCAGCGCACGCTTGAAGGGGTTCACCGGGAGTTGCATGGCATGAATCCTGTTCCTGTCGGTATCAGACGATCGGACGTCAGACAAAATGGCAGGCGATGCTGCCAAGCGGACCGTAGTCGCAATGGAATGTATCACCGGGGCGCGCAGGCACGGGCCGCGTGAATGAGCCGCCCAGGATGACCTGCCCAGGCTCCAGGGCCACGCCGTGCGGCGCCAGCTTGTTGGCCAGCCAGACCACGCCGTTGGCCGGGTGATTCAGCACACCGGCCGCCACGCCCGTCTCTTCGATGATGGCATTACGCGAAAAAATGGCACTGACCCAGCGCAAATCCACATCGCGCATGCGGATCGGCCGACCGCCCATCACCACGCCAGCATTGGCCGCGTTATCGGCAATCGTGTCGAACACCTTGCGCGGGCGGCCGCTGCCCGGGTCGATTGATTGCGAACGCGCATCGATGATCTCCAGCGCGGGCGTCACATAATCCACCGCGTCGTACACGTCAAATAGCGTCACCTCGGGCCCTTCCAGGCGCTTGCCGAGCACAAAGGCCAGTTCCACCTCCACACGCGGCACGATGAAACGGCCGGCAGGAATCTCGCTGCCCTCGGCAAAAAACATGTCGTCGAGCAGCGCGCCGTAGTCCGGCTCGTCGATCTGCGAAGACTGCTGCATCGCGCGCGACGTCAGCCCGATCTTGTGGCCCCTCAGGCGCCGCCCCTCCGCCAGCTTCATCGCCACCCATTCGCGCTGGATGGCGTAGGCATCATCAATGGTGATCTCGGGAAAGTCGAGCGAGACCTGGCGGATCTGCTTGCGATCGATCTCGGCCTGGTGCAGGCGGCGCGCAATGGTCTGGATGGTCGTGGGTTCGAGCATGGATCAAGCCTTGCGGAAACGCGCGTGGATGTTGTTGTGCTTGTAGCTGCTGCCCTCGTCGAACTCAGTCAGCTCCATCGACAGCGCCAGATAGCGGCGGGCAAAGGCTTCTGCAAAATGCGCCTTGATCGCGTCGAACAGCGCGTCGCAGGCGGCCTTCTTCACCTCGGGCGTGCGGCCCCCGGCGATCTTGAGCGTGACATGGACGAACGCGTCGTCTTCCTTGCCATCGGCCACGCGGTAGTCCGTCAGCTTGATGGCGCGCGAGCGGATGCCGCCCGTCGGGAATACGCCGTTCTGCGCGATCAGCGTTTCGTTGATCGTCTGCAGCAGTTGCGGAATGCGGGCGTCGTCGCCCAGGTTGTCGGTGTATTCAACGATGACGTGCGGCATGTTGGTCTCCTCACCCGCGGTCCGGCAATGGGAAGATCGCGTTGATCTGCCCGGTACCGGAACTTGGGAAATAGTCCGTGATGACTTCGATGCCTTTGTTGTAGGCATCCCATCCGAGCAGGCCAAGCAGCATGGCCGTGTCGTGCATGCCGCCCTCGCCTTCGCACAGCGATGCGTATTCGGGCAGCATCGCGCAGAAGGTTTTCCAGTCGCCCTGCTTCCATAACTCGACCACGCGCAGGTCCACCTGCTTGTAGAACTCGCGGCTGATCTGGTGGATGGCGCCTTCCGGGCTGCCGTTATCGTTGAAGCGGTGCGAGAGCGAACCGCTGGCCAGGAAGGCGACGGTGCTGTCGCTCGCTTCGATGGCCTCCAGCAGCGCAGCGCCGAAGCGGCGGCTCTCGTCCAGCTTGTGCCACGCGCACCAGCCGGCAATCGACACGACCTTGAAGTGCTGATCGGCGTTCATGTAGCGCATCGGCACCAGCGTGCCGTATTCGAGTTCGAGGCTGTCGATCTCGTGCGCGCGGGTGAAGACGCCGTGCGCCGTTGCCGTCTGCGCAATCAATCGGCCGAGCGCCGGATTACCCGGATACGCATACCGCATGTCCTGGATGAAATGCGGCAGCTCGTTGCTCGTGTAGACGCCTTCGAAACGCGCGTTGCAGTTGACGTGGTAGCCGGCGTTGACCAGCCAGTGCACATCGGACACGACGATGGTGTCTACGCCCAGATCGCGGCAGCGCTGCCCGATGATGCGGTGCCCCTCAATGGCCGCCGCGCGGCAGCCGTGGTGCTTGCCGGGCAGCTCTGACAAGTACATCGATGGCACGTGGGTGATCTTTGCAGCCAAGGCCAGCTTGCCCATGGTGTCTCCTTCCGCCCTGTAGATGTGGTTTGGCGATGGCGTGACCTTATACACCCCAGCGCGGGATGTGGTGGCTGCCCATCGAGATGCACACGTTCTTGATCTCGGCAAACACCTCTAGGCTGTACTCGCCGCCCTCACGCCCGGTGCCGGATGCCTTCACGCCGCCGAACGGCTGGCGCAGGTCGCGCACGTTCTGGCTGTTGACGAACACCATGCCGGCCTCGATGCCACGCGCCAAGCGGTGCACCTTGCCCACATCCTGCGTCCAGATGTACGAGGCCAGGCCGTACTCCACATCATTGGCGAGCCGCAGGCCGTCTGCCTCGTCCTTGAACGGGATCAGGCAGGCGACGGGGCCGAAGATTTCCTCCTGGGCCACGCGCATACGGTTGTCGACGTTGGCCAGTACCGTGGGCGCGACAAAGTTGCCGTTCTTCAAGTGTTCGGGCAGGCCTGCGGGCTTGTCCGGACCACCGGCTAGAACCTTGGCGCCTTCCTGCTCGCCCAAACGGATGTAGCCCGTCACCTTCTCCCAATGCGCACGCGTGATCATCGAGCCGACGTTGGTTTTCTCGTCCGCCGGATCGCCCACCACGAGCCGCTTGGCGCGCTCCGCAAACTTGCGCACGAAGTCGTCATAGACGCTCTCCTGCACGAAGATGCGCGAGCCAGCCGTGCAGCGCTCGCCGTTGATCGAGAAGATGGTGAAGAGCGACGCATCCAGCGCGCGGTCCAGATCCGCATCGTCAAAGATGAGCACGGGCGATTTGCCGCCCAGCTCCATCGAGAATTTCTTCAGGCCGGCACGCTCCATGATGCGTTTGCCGGTGACCGTGCCGCCGGTGAACGACACCACGCGCACGTCTGGATGGCGCACCAGTGCATCACCAGCCGTGGCGCCGTAGCCCTGCACCACGTTCAACACGCCCGGCGGAATGCCCGCCTCCAGCGCGAGCCGACCAAGTTGATCTGCTGTCAACGGCGACAACTCCGACATCTTCAACACCGCCGTATTGCCCAGCGCCAGGCATGGCGCGACCTTCCATGAGGCCGTCATGAACGGCACGTTCCACGGTGAGATCAGCGCGCACACACCCACCGGCTGGTACAGCGTGTAGTTCAACATCTGGTCATCAACGGGATACGTGCGGCCGTTGACCTGCGTGCACACCTCGGCGAAGAAATGGAAGTTCTCCGATGCGCGCGGAATGAGCTGCTTGCTGGTCTGCGCAATCGGCAGGCCGGTGTCCATCGTCTCCAGCGCGGCGACGTGCGGCACGTTTTGCTCGATCAGCTCGCCCAGGCGGCGCATCAGCTTGGCGCGCTGCTTGGCCGGCGTATTGGCCCAAGCAGGGAATGCCGCCTTGGCTGCCGCCACCGCCGCGTTGATCTCCGCTTCGCCGCCCAACGCCACCTCGGCAATCGCCTCGCCCGTGGCCGGATTGGTGGTGATGAAACGCTCGGCGCTGTCGACCTGGCGGCCGTCGATCCAGTGTTTGACGGGGTCCATGCCGGCGGCATGCATGCGCGTGTTCATGCGGGCTCCTTCGGTTGTTCGGCGGCAATGGTGCTGACGAGCCTGCCGATGCCTTCGATTTCGGTGACGACCTCGTCGCCGGGCTGCGTATCGGCCAAACCCTCGGGCGTGCCGGTCAAGATCATGTCGCCAGCTTCCAGCGTCATGAAGCTGGAGAACCACGCGATCAGCGCCGGGATGTCGAAGATCATGTCGCGCGTGCTGCCCTGCTGCGTGACACGGCCGTTGATGGTGGTGCGCAACGCGAGGTTCATCGGGTCGGGCACGTCGTCGCGGTCGACCAGCCAGGGGCCGATGGGCGTGCACGTGTCGCGGCTCTTCACGCGCAGGTTCGGGCGGTAGTAGTTCTCGAGGTAATCGCGGATGGCGTAGTCGTTGGCCACCGTGTAGCCGGCGACAACCTCGTACGCATGCTCGCGCGCCACATTGCGCGCGGTCTTGCCAATCACCACAACCAGCTCGCACTCGTAGTGCATGAGCGCAACGCCGGCTGGGCGCACGGTGCGGGCGCGGTGGCCGATCAGCGTGTTCGGTCCCTTCAGGAAGGCAAGCGGCTCTTCGGGCGCCTTGAAGGCGAGTTCCTTGGCGTGGTCGGCGTAGTTCAGGCCCAGCGCGAAGATCGTGCGCGGCGCAACAGGCGGCAGCCAGACGACTTCGGTCTCGTGCAGCACGCGGCCATCGGCCAGTTGTAGATGGGTGTCGTCACCGGGCACGGCGATGGCTTGGTGGATCGCGCCGTCGTAGGCAATGCGCGCGTGCTTCATCGCGAGGCCTCCTGCGCGTGACGAACCAGTTGCGTTGTCAGCGTGCCAATGCGGGCAATGTCGATGTCGATGCGATCACCGGCGCGCGCCAGCGGCGGTTTCTCGGGCATGCCGACGAGCAGCATATCGCCGGCTTCCAGCGTCATAAACGCCGTCACATCCACAAGCAGTTGCGCAATGGGCCGTACCAGCGACGACGTGTTCGCACGCTGCCTAATCTCGCCGTTGATGCGTACGGTGATATCGAGCTCGTCGGCATCCGGCACATCGTCACGATCGACCACCCATGGGCCAATCGGGCAGAAACCATCACGGCATTTGTGGCGGATCGCCGGACGGTAATAGCTGGCGTGCGGCACGGTCAGGTCATTGACGATGGTGTAGCCGGCGATGAAGTTCGCCGCGTGCTGGGCGCTCACCCGCGTGGCCGTGCAGCCGATCACCACGCCCAGGCAGGCACCCGCCCAGACGGCATCGACGTCTGCCGGCAGCGTGACGTCGTGACCATGGCCGACGCGCGTATTGGCCGGCTTGAGATACAGAATGGGCGCCTTGGGCGGGGACTGATATGGCGGCGCGGAAAGCGTATCGCCCAGTGCGTCCAGCTCACCCCGGTAGTTCAGCAGCGTGCCGACGACTGTGCCATCGACCGGCGGCAGCCAGAGCGTTGGGGGTTCGGCCTGTCTGGCGGTTGGCGCAAGCACCATGTCCTGTACCCGGCCGTCTGGCAATGCCACTTTGCCTCGTCGCATCCGTATCTCCTGCCACCCCATGTAATTAACATGTTAATCATCAGATCGAATCTTAACGTTGTCAACTCGGGAAAACTGTCGGGGTAATGAAAAAGCCGGCCACACGGACCGGCTTTTTTCAGGTGGCGGACGGTGCGTCCGCCGTGCAGAACCATCGGGCATGCCGATGTCTACGCAGGCAATCGATCAGACTCAGGCCACGGCAATATGGGCGCGCTTGACCACCACCGGTTGCGGCAACTCATTCAATCCGTTGGATCGCTGCACGCCGTCTGCAATGAGTACGCGGGCGGCATCCTGGATCCGCTCTTGGCCGGCCTCGAAGGCCGCCTGAAGCGACAACACCTGATCACCATCAAGACCTTCCCAAAGCGCCTCGCGCGTTGCCACGCAAGTCACCTTTTCGCCGTCGACCAGTGCGTCGAACAGCAGGCCTTCGTTGTTGATGTCGTACGCCTCTTTCTTTTCGAACTTGATTTCCATCGTCAAAGCCCTCCGATTGCAATGGACAACAACGCACACGCTTGTTACGTGGAAACCGTGCGGGGGGGCCGGCAGGGTTTCGTCAGACATGTGTCCGACTGCAGAGATCATTTTAACCGCAGCTTGCGATGCGCGTGCGAACGACGTCTGCAGCATCACGTCCTTCGGCGATGGCTTAACGCCGCCATCCTAGGCAGCATCAGGCCTGGCGCGCCCGGCATCGCAGCTATGCTTTTTTGTCAGGGCCGCACGCGACCGACGAAGCAAAGCGCGGCCCACACGCAAGGTGCGTGCCGGACGCTGACCCAGACATGCCTGCTAATGCAATCACATCGTTTGCGACGCGTTGATGTCAACGCCGAGATGTTCGGCACCCACTGAAAAGCAGCGCACCGGCTGAACGCAATACATCGGCGTTGTAATAGTTGCGCACTGGCTGAAGGAAAACCGTTCAGCCAGCGGCCCAAACTGCGACGTTCAACTGCGCGGCAGCCATGTCGTCAGGGAATGGACGGGCCACTTTCGCCGAGTGGCCATACCGCAATCAGCGGGCCGTTTCGGACATCGGCGCGGCGCCTTGTTCCGACGTGTGCAGCAGCGAGCGGCGACGCGCATAGCCAAAGTACACCAGCAATCCGATCGCTACCCACACCACGAAGGCGATCCAGGTGACGGCCTGCAGATGGCTCATCAGGAACAGGCACATGCCAATGGCCAGCAGCGGCACCACCGGGACGCCGGGGCAACGGAAACCGCGATGCAGGTCCGGACGCGTACGACGCAGCACGAGCACGGCAACGGCAATCAGCGAGAACGCCGCCAGCGTGCCGATGTTGATGAGCTCGGCCAGCACGTTCAGCGGCACGAATGCAGCGATCACCGCGAACACGATGCCGACCACCCACGTATTCAGGAACGGCGTCGCATAGCGCGGATGGATGTGCGACAGGCGCTTGGGCAGCATTCCATCGCGCGACATGGCGAAGATGATGCGGGTCTGGCCGTACGCCATCACCAGGATCACGGTCGTCATGCCGATGATGGCGCCCAGATCAACGAAGCCCGCCACCCAGCTTTCACCGGCCATCTGCAGCGCCAGCGACACGGGATGGTCCACGCCCGCAAACTTCGCGAACGGCACGATGCCCGTCATGATGGCAGCCACGAGCACATAGAGAATCGTGCAGACGGCCAGCGAACCGATGATGCCGATCGGCAAGTCACGCTTGGGATTGCGCACCTCTTCTGCCGCAGACGTGACCGCATCGAAGCCGATGAAGGCGAAGAACACGATGGCCGCCGCGCCGAACACGCCTTCCATGCCGAACGGCATGAACGGTTGCCAGTTGGCTGGCTGCACATGGCGCACGCCCACAAAGATGAACAGCACCACCACCGTCACCTTGATCGCCACCATGATGTTGTTGGCGCGCGCCGATTCACGAATGCCGAACGACAGCAGCGTCGTGATCAACAGCATGATCACCAGCGCCGGCAGATTGAACAGCGTCTGCACACCTGGGATCGCGCCCGGTGCCGCCGTGAGCGCAACCGGCAGATGAAGGCCGAAACCCGACAACAGCGACTGGAAATACCCCGACCAGCCCACCGACACGGCCGAAGTGGCCAAGCCATATTCGAGCATCAGGTCCCAGCCGATGATCCAGGCGACCAGCTCGCCCATCGTGGCGTAAGCGTAGGTATAGATGGAGCCCGACACCGGAATGGTCGAGGCGAATTCGGCATAGCACAGCGCTGCAAACCCACAGGCGAGCGCGGCAACGATGAACGACAACGTTAGCGCCGGCCCGGCGGTCAGTGCGCCCGTGCCGGTCAGCACAAAGATGCCGGTGCCGATGATGGCGCCGACGCCGAGGAAAGTCAGGTCCAGTGGCCCGAGGACCTTCTTCAGGCCGGTATCGCTGTGGCCCGTGCGGATCATGTGATCCACGTTCTTGGTACGAAACAAACTCATTGACTGCGTCTCCTGTCTGCGTGCAGCCGAATGTGACGACATGCACTGTCGCGCACGTTTGGCGCGCGGCGGCGGATTATGCAAAAAAGCGGGCATTTTACCCGTTGGCGACATCCCGCCCTTCTATCGCCTGATGCAGACAGGAAAATAGGACAATTTGTATCCGATCGCCCGGCCGAGGCGCCAAGCTCACTCGGCGGCGTGGTCTTCGGCAAACAGCGGCTGTTGGCGCGCGTGCGCATCCGATTCATACAGCCGCACCCCCACACCGAGCAGCCGCACAGGAATCTGCCGGCGCTCAAACCCCTGCGTCAGCAGCTTGGCAAACACCGGCAGCGACACTTGCGGCGAAATGCACTCCACCGTCGTGCCGCGAAAATCCGCGAAGCGCAGCTTCACATAGGTCTTGTGGATCATGTTGCCGGCGCGGGCGCGCTCGACGCGGGCGGCAAGCTGCTCGACCAGGATGATCAATTCGCGCTGGCAATCGTCGAGCGTGCGCAGATCGGTGGCGTAGGTTTCTTCCACACTGACGGACTTGCGGATCTGCGAGGGTTGCACCTGCCGGTGATCGATGCCGCGGCAGAGGTCGTGCAGCCGAAAACCGAACACGCCGAAATGCTGTTGCAAGCGGTCGGTGCCCCAGGCGCGCAAATCGCCGCAGGTTTCGGCGCCCAGGCGGCGCAGTTTGGCGGCGGTCACCTTGCCGACGCCGAATAGGCGGTCCACCGGCAGCGCCGCAACAAACGCATCGATCTGCTCCGGCCGCACGACGAACAGGCCATCCGGCTTGTTCCAGTCACTGGCAATTTTTGCGATGAACTTGTTGGGTGCGACGCCCGCCGAGACGGTAATGCCGATCTCTTCGCGCACGCGGCGGCGGATGTCTTCAGCGATGCGCGTGCCGCTGCCGGACAGCATCAGGCTGTCGGTCACGTCGAGGTATGCCTCATCCAGCGAGAGCGGCTCCACCAGCGGCGTGTAGCTGTGATAGATGGCGAAGATCTGGCGCGCGACCTGGCGGTACTTGTCCATGGAAGGCGGCACGATCAGCAGATCCGGGCAACGCTTGACGGCCTGCGCCATGGGCATGGCCGAATGGATGCCGAACTTGCGCGCTTCGTAATTGCAGGTCGCGACCACGCCGCGCCGCTCGGGCCGTCCACCCACGGCCAGCGGCTTGCCGACGAGGCGCGGATCATCGCGCATCTCGATGGCGGCGTAGAAGCAATCGCAGTCGCAATGGATGATCTTTCGCACGGCAGAAGGCCGCGTGAGAAGCGAGCATTCTTGGAGGGAACGCAAGCGTACCAGCTTCCGCCGGCTGCGCAACGGATGCACACGCTCGGCCGCGCAACAATGCATTTCGCCGATACCGCAACGCAGCATCGGCGAATGATGGGAGGGGAAGGAAAACAGCGAAAGCGGCTTAGCGGCCGATGTCGCGCGCCGCGGCGCCAAGTTCCTCGTTCAGCGTGTGTTGCTCGTCGCCGGACAGGCCGCCGCGATGCTGGCTGGCCATGTCGTTGGCCTCCTGCCGAATGCGGCGCAGACGATCGCGCAGGCCATCGGCGCGATACGGATCGATATAGCCCTGCGACTGGCGTACGTCGATGCGGTGGAATTCTTCAGCAAGACGGCCTTGCACCTGGTCAAAGCGGGCGCGCGGGTCCACCGGAGCGGGCTCGTGCACCACTACCGTGCGGGTGGGCTGCGGCGGCGCCACCACACAACCGGCCATCGAGGCCACCAGCACAGCGCACAAGGTCAGACGCGGAAGAATCGACATGTTTGGGCTCGTATTGTCGTTGTAGAAACGCGCAGTCGCGCGAGAACTGGCGCTATCTTACGAACCGCCTTGCGCAAAGCTGTGACGATTGGTAACAGCACATTACATCCCGCAGAACACTCGAGCGACCTCGGGTGGCTCGACCGGTGGCGGGGGTTCGTCAGGCGATGGCAAATCGGGGGGAATGCCCGGCGGCGAAGGTTCGTCGGGTGGAGGAACGGCGTGTGCGGGCTGAGCGCGATTGACAGACATGGTTTCCCTCCAGGCAAAACGCATTGACAATCTAGTACGCGATTCCCATGCCAACAAGCCATACCGCCCAGCCCATGCACGACCTGCCTACCGCCCGCTTCCAGGACCGCCCGCTCATCCGCATCGGCGACACGCACGCCGACGGCTCCATGCTGCTGCTCGCTCCCGAAGCCGGCGGCCGTCTCGTGCGCTGGCGCCATCGCGGCGAAGACATCCTCTTCTGGCCGGAGCCCGCAGACTGGTCGAACCCGGCCAAGATCCGCGGCGGCAATCCGCTGCTGTTTCCCTTCATCGGCCGGCATTTTGTCGATGGCGAAATCGGCCGCTGGCGCGACGCGCGCGGCCAACTCCATGCGCTGCCGCAACACGGCTTCGCACGCGACCTGCCGTTCGAAGTGGAAGACGCGAGCGACGCGCACATTGTCCTGCTATTGCGCGACAACCCGCAGACACGCGAAGGCTATCCATTCGCATTCGAGTTTCGCGTGACATACCGGCTGATCCACGACGGGCTGGAGGCGACCTTCTCCGTCAAGCATCTCGACGAAGGCGACACGCACGCGCCGATGCCCTTCTACGCCGGCCATCATTTCTATCTCGCTCTGCCACATACGCTGCGCGATGCAACCGAGCTGTCGATGCCGCCAGCGCGGCTGTCACGCCAATTGCCCGACGGCAGCCTGGATACGCCCGAGCCTGGGCGCCAGACCTACCAGCTCAACGACCCAGCACTGCAGGACTGCTATCACCTGCTCGATGATGCTGGCGCAGCCACGCTCGTGATTCCGCCGTATGCAGAAGCGCCGCTTGGCCGGCGCATCCGCTTCGAGGTAGACGGCGCACCGGTACCCTGGCACGCCATCACCACCTGGACAGAAAACGCCACGTCCGACTTCTACTGCATTGAACCGTGGATGGGCCTGCCGAACGCGATCCACCACGGCGAGGGCCTGCACCTGCTCGCTCCCGGCGAGACCCGGCAAGCAACCTGCCGCTTGCGGATCGCACGCTAGTCAACGAGGGCAGGCCCCCGTCTTTAAGCCTTCTCGTAGGCCTGCACTGCATCCATCACGCGCGCCGAATACACCAGCGCGGCCCCGGCGTTGAGTGAGATTGCCACACTCAGCGCATCGGCAATCTCTTCGTGCGTCGCGCCATGCTTGATCGCCTCGGCAGTGTGCACGGTGATACAGCCGTCGCAACGCGTGGTTACCGCCACGGCCAGTGCGATCAGCTCGCGCGTCTTCGCATCCAGACTGCCGGTTGTCGCGCCCGACAATGTCTTGTAGCCCTTGACCGTGTCCGGCGTGATCTGACCGATCTCGCCAATGCGCCCCAACAATTCCTTCCGATACTCGACCCAGTTCAGCATGATGTGCTCCCGGTGGTGTGACGCTGGCCCGATGCCTGCGCCGTTGGAAAAAGTATTGTCTTTTCCGTCGATCCACTGAATACTCGATTTCGCCAATTTTTAGCGAAATCGTCTCAATGGACGCACTCAGCCAATTCATCCGCTTGACCCGCCCGCAAGCCAGCCTGGATCTGCGGTGCTTGTTCCAGGGCCCCTTCTCGATTCCGCACGACCCCGAACCGACCGGCCAAGCGATCTTTCATCTCGTGCTCGGCGGCGCGTGTCTGGTGGAAACCGGCGGCGCCAAGCTCACGTTGCGCGAAGGCGATTTCATCCTCTTCCCACGCGGTCACGCGCATACGATCTATGACCTGGCAAGCACCGCCGATACGCTCACGCGCAAGCCGCGTACATCGCATGACGGCATGCTGCCGCTGAAAAAAACGGGGCGCGGTACCGCTGAAGTGGATTTGCTCTGCGGCCGCTTCGTGCACGAAGCCGGCTCGACCACGCTGCTGGTGCGCACGCTGCCTGACCCGCTGCATGTCTCCCTGAGGGACAGTGCATCGTTTCCAGCGCTGCAAGCCATCATCAGCCTGATGCGCGACGAGGCCGAAACCCGCGCTGCGGGCGCGCTGGCCATTGTTACGTCGCTCAGCCAGGCGCTGCTGACGCTTGCATTGCGCGTCTACGGTCAACGCGAGAACGCCGCGCCCGGCACGCTGACCTTGCTGTCAGACACACGGCTCGGTCCCTCCATCCAGGCCATGCTCAGCGCGCCCGAACAGGCTTGGACCATCGATACCCTTGCCGATCTGGCCGCCATGTCGCGCGCCACCTACGCGCGGCATTTCAAGGCACGCGCCGACATGACGGTATGGGAGTTCCTCACGCGCGTACGCATGACGCTCGCATGCGACGCGCTGATCCACACGCGCCTCAGCGCAGGCGAGATCGGTGCGCGCATCGGCTATCAATCCGAAGCCGCGTTCGGCAAGGCGTTCAAGCAACAACTGGGGATGACGCCCGCACGGTATCGGCGAGCGACTGATTTGCCATCACTCAACGCCGCCAACTAGCTAGCGCTCAGACTTGCGGCGGGTGAAGGTCTTCGCCTTGCTTTGTGGCAAATCGGGCTCGCGTGCCGGCCGTGTTCCGGTGGCCAACCATTCGCCATAGAAATCGATCTTGCCATCGATCAGTGCAAGCGAGCGCGTCCACTCGGCAATCGATTCCATCACCCGCACCCGATGCGCGAGCAGCAACGCATGTCGCGCCTTCAGCGTACCTCGCCCCTCGCATACCAGCGCCGTGTATTCACGCATCTGCGCAACCGACATCCCGGTGTTGCGCAGGCGGTCCATCAGCTCAAGCCAGTTGACGTGCTGTTCGGTGTAGACACGTCGCCCCGTCGCATCACGCATCACGCCGGGAATCAGCCCCTGCGCCTCGTACCAGCGAATCGTGTGGATGCTGCGCCCCGTGCGTTCGGCCAGGGCACCGATCAGCAAACGGGCTGGATCGCGCTCAGCCATGGGTATCCGCAGACACATCCGCCGGATCGCCGAGTGCCTGGTTGACGAGATCGGTGTCGAAGTACTCGATCAGTTCGCGCATCTTGCCCTCCTGCATATGGATGACGAAGCAATACTGGTTGTTATAGGAAACGCCGTCGCGAGTCGTATTGCGACCGTGCGCTTCCACCACCACGGTATCGCCCTCTGCAGTGAAGCGGTTGGCAATCGTCGTGATGCGACCGAGCTTCCCTCGCAGCGGCGTGAACAGTTCGTTCAACACCGTCTGCTTGCCGGCATAGCGTCGTGACCACCGCGTCGTGCCGGTGCAAACCCAGCAGAAATCGTCCGACATGAGGTCAACGAAAGGCTTGGCGTTGCTTAACGCCAGTTCGGCAAAAGCGGCCTGCAGGATCTGCTTGTTCTCGAGCGCGTTCATGAGAGTCTCCTGATGTGAACGCTCTGATTACAGGTGCTAGAGCGCACTCTAGCGCAAGGGCTTTCTTTGCAGCGGCTGGGTTGTGCAAACGCGACCGCACCATGCTTTAGCGAACTACTAGTCATCGGCGCCGCGCCTCTGTTATAATTTTGTGCTTCGGGGCGTAGCGCAGCCTGGTAGCGTACCTGCATGGGGTGCAGGTGGTCGGAGGTTCAAATCCTCTCGCCCCGACCAAAATAAAAGCCCGCGTAACGGATCATGTTACGCGGGCTTTTTCGTTTCTATCAGCGCGCTTCTGTCTGCGCGGCATCGACACTTATGGCTTGTCGGTGCGCAGCACCTCCAGCACGGCCGTCAACGCGCGGCGCAAGCTTGGTACATCGACCGGACCACTCACAGCAACAGGTGCCGCCGGTGCGACTTCCATTTCAGGTTCTTCGGCTTCGATCGACGGCGCAGCACTCGCGCCATGCCGCAACTCATCCAGCCGGTTGCGCGCACCATTGATCGTGAAGCCCTGTTCGTACAACAGCTCACGAATGCGCCGGATCAGCAGCACTTCATGATGCTGGTAGTAACGACGATTGCCGCGCCGCTTGACCGGTTTGAGTTGCGTGAACTCCTGCTCCCAATAACGCAGCACGTGCGGCTTGACGGCGCACAGGTCGCTCACTTCGCCAATGGTGAAGTAGCGTTTAGCAGGAATCGGCGGCAGGTTGACCCGCTCCGTATGTTTATCGGCGGCCATGAAGGGCTGGCGAAAGAGGCGGAATAATTGGAACGACTGGAATTACACAACGCCCACGGCGTCAGCAGGCAGTGGCTCGACACGCTCTTCAACGAGCGCCTTGAGCTTCTGGCTAGCGTGGAATGTCACAACGCGGCGTGCAGTGATGGGGATGATCTCCCCGGTCTTCGGATTGCGGCCCGGACGTTGCGGCTTGTCGCGCAACTGGAAATTGCCAAAGCCGGACAGCTTGACGCTATCGCCCTGTTCGAGCGCCTCGCGAATCACGTCAAAAAATGCTTCGACCATGTCCTTCGATTCACGCTTGTTCAGGCCGACCTGTTCGAACAGCATCTCGGCAAGCTCGGCCTTGGTGAGCGTCGGCACATCCTGACCGCGCGCGTCACGCGCGTCGGCCAGGGCTGACGAAGAAGAACCGAGCGAGTCGCCCAAGGATGCCGCCAACGCGGGCGCGTGTTGATCGTTCATAGGATTCGCTTTGCGTGATCGATCCGAATGCGGAGGTTCGTTCGAGCTGTCTCTCGCGAGGCGCAGACGTCAGGCGCGCAGGCGCGCGCCGAATGCATCGCCGGCCGCTCGAATCAGTTGCTGTGTGGCGGCCTCGACAATGTCGTCCTGAAGGGTGCTGTCAGTATCTTGCAACGTAATTCTGAAGGCAAGGCTTTTCTCCTGCGCCCCAATGGCTGCCGTAGCGACCTTCGGACGGAACTCGTCGAACAGCACAACGCCCTGCAGATAACGCTGCCACGCGGTGCCGACTGCGGTTTTCTCGAACGCATCCACGAGATCCTGCACCGCCACATCCTGTCGCACGACCAACGCGATATCGCGCGTCACGGCCGGTACGCGCGGCACTTCACGATACTTCGGCAGACCGACGGCGGTCATCGCGTCGAGCTCCAGCTCCCACACCACCGGCGCAGCCGGCAGATCGTACTTCTGCAGCCAGCGCGGATGCAGCTCGCCGATCCAGCCGATGGCACGGCCGTTCAGCACCACACGTGCGGAGCGGCCCGGATGCAGCGCCGGATGCTCAACGCGCTCGAAACGCGCCTGCAGCGGCCACAGCAGCGATTCCACATCACCTTTCACATCGAAGAAATCGACAGCGCGCGTCTGCACGCCCCACTGCTCTTCCTTGGCAGGACCATAAGCAATGCCGCCCGCCATCATCGGTTGGGCATAGCCAGCGATCGATAGGCCGCCATCCGCGACGCTCGCATCGCGGTGGAACACGCGGCCCACCTCGAACATGCGCACGCGCGAAGCCTTGCGGTTCAGGTTGTAGCGCACCTTGTCGAGCAGGCCGCCGATGAGCGTGCTGCGCATCACCGAGTACTGGCTGGCGATCGGGTTCAGCAGCGGAATCGGGTTGGTATTGCCGGCAAAGTCAGCTTCCCATTCGGTCTCGACGAAGGCGAAGTTGACGACCTCGTGATAGTCGCGCGCGGCCACGGCGTGACGCACATCGTGCATCGTGCGGCGTGCTTCGTCGGTCGGGCGCATCGCGCTCTCCGCCACCGGCGGCTTGGCCGGAATCTGCTCGAAACCATAGATGCGGGCGACCTCTTCGATCAGGTCCTCCTCGATCTCAAGGTCGAAGCGGTACGACGGCGGCTCGACGATGAATACATCGCCATCCACATTGAACGCGAGGCCGAGGCGCTTGAACACATCCGCCACGACTTCGTGCGACAGCGGAATGCCCAGCACACGCGCTGCACGTGCGACACGCATGCGCACGGGCTCGCGCTTGGGCAGGTTGACGATCTGGTCGTCGATCGGACCAGCCTGCCCCCCGCAGATTTCGAGGATCAGCGCGCTGATGCGCTCGATATGCTCAACGGTGGTCGCGTAATCGACGCCGCGCTCGAAGCGATGGCCGGCGTCGGTCGAGAAGTTGTAGCGGCGCCCGCGACCCTGAATGGCCTCCGGCCACCAGAATGCGGCTTCGACGTAGATGTTCTGCGTGTCAAGCGTGACGGCCGTCTTATCGCCACCCATGATGCCGGCCAGGCTTTCGATGGCTTGCTCGTCGGCAATCACGCCGACCTTTTCGTCGACGGTGATGGTGTCGCCGTTGAGCAGCTTCAGTTCTTCGCCGGCCTTGCCCCAGCGCACCGCCAGGCCGCCGTGGATCTTGTCCAGATCGAACACGTGCGACGGACGGCCCAGTTCCAGCATCACGTAGTTGGAGATATCGACCAGCGCCGACACGCTACGCATGCCCGCGCGCTCGATACGCGAAACCATCCACGCCGGCGTCTTCGCATGTGCATTCACGCCGCGGATGATGCGGCCCGAGAAGCGGCCGCAGAGGTCCGGCGCTTCCACCTTGACCGGCAGCTTGTCAGCCAGCGTCACCGCCACCGGCGCCATCGTCGGCAGTGTAATCGGCGCGCCCGTCAGCGCAGACACTTCGCGCGCCACGCCGTGGATCGACAGGCAGTCCGCCTTGTTCGGCGTGAGCTTGATCACGAAGATCTGATCATCCAGATCCAGCACCTTGCGGATGCCTTCGCCCACCGGCGTGTCTTCCGGCAGGATCAGCAGGCCACTGTGCTCTTCCGACAGTTTCAGCTCGCGCGCCGAACACAGCATGCCGTAGCTCTCCACACCGCGCAGCTTGCCGATCTTGATCTTGAACGGCTTGCCGTCCTCGCCCGGCGGCAGCTCGGCGCCGACCATCGCACACGGCACCTTGATGCCAACCGACACGTTCGGCGCGCCGCAGACGATCTGCAGCAGTTCGCCCGTGCCCGCATCGACCTTGCAGACGTTCAGGCGATCGGCGTCCGGGTGCTTGTTCACCTCGACCACATGGCCGACAACGATCAACGAGAACGGCGGCGCAACGGGGTCGACCTCTTCCACTTCGAGACCCGCCATCGTCAGGCGATGGGAGAGTTCATCCGTGGTGATCGGCGGATTGACGAAACTGCGAAGCCAGGATTCCGGAAATTGCATGGCGCGACGGAAAGAAGAATTCGATTAACGGGGCGACGAGTTGGGCAGCGCTTACGCGAATTGACGCAGGAAACGCACGTCGCCCTCGAAGAACAGGCGCAGGTCATTGATGCCATAGCGCAGCATCGTCAGGCGCTCCAGGCCAGAGCCGAACGCAAAGCCGATGTAGCGCTCCGGGTCCAGACCCATGTTGCGCACCACGGTCGGATGCACTTGGCCGGAACCGGAAATCTCCAGCCATTTGCCGTTACCGAACGCCATGTCGATTTCGGCCGACGGTTCGGTGAACGGGAAGTACGACGGGCGGAAGCGCACGTTAATGTCGTCGCGCTCGAAGAACTTGCGCAGGAAATCAGTGTAGACGCCCTTCAAGTCCGCAAAGCTGATGTTGTCGGCAATCCAGAGGCCTTCGACCTGATGGAACATCGGCGAGTGCGTGGCGTCGCTGTCAACGCGGTACGTGCGGCCCGGGGCGATGACCTTGATCGGCGGGATGCGGTCGAGGTGCTTGTATTTCTCGACGTGCATGCGGGCGTAGCGCACCTGCATCGGGCTGGTATGCGTGCGCAGCAGCAGGAGCTTGTCTTCGCTGTCGCGGCCGTCGATGTAGAAGGTGTCCTGCATCGAGCGCGCCGGATGGTTGTCCGGGTTGTTCAGCGCCGTGAAATTCATCCAGTCGGATTCAATTTCGGGGCCGTCAGCCACATCGAAACCAATCGAACCGAAGATCTTGGCGACGCGCTCCCAGGTGTTCATCACCGGGTGCAGGCTACCTTCTGCCACGTCGCGGCCGGGCAGCGTCACGTCGATCGCTTCGGCGGCCAGGCGCGCGTTCATCAGTGCATCGGCCAGCGCCTGGCGGCGGGCGCTCAATGCCTCTTCAACGCGGCTCTTGGCCTGGTTGATGCGCGCGCCTTCAGACTTACGCGTCTCCGGATCGAGCTTACCGAGGCCCTTGAGCAAGTCGGTCAGCACGCCGGACTTGCCGAGAAAGCGCGCCTTCTCGTTTTCCAGTGAGGCGTTGTCCTCCACAGAGGCAAACGCGTTTTGGGCATCGACGACGACTTGGTCCAGATCCAGTGACATGGGAAGGCGAGCGAAAAAATTCGGGTGATTCGGGGCCGCGGAATTCAGAAACGCGAAAGCGCGGAATAAAAAACGGGGCTCGGTGAGAGCCCCGTCAGGGTGACTGACCCAACATGCTACTGGACAATCCCAGCGGCCTGCCCGGTCAATCCAATCAGGCGACGTTGGCTTTCACCTGGTTCACGATGGCGGCAAAAGCCACCTTGTCGTGAATGGCCATGTCCGACAGCACCTTGCGGTCCAGCTCGATGGACGCCTTCTTCAGGCCGTTCATGAACTTGCTGTAGGTCAGGCCATGCTCGCGTGCGCCAGCGTTGATACGTGCAATCCAGAGTGCGCGGAACACGCGCTTCTTGTTGCGACGATCGCGGTAAGCGTACTGGCCAGCACGCATGACCGCCTGCTTGGCGATGCGATAGACGTTATTGCGGCGGCCGCGGTAACCCTTGGCTGCGCTGATAACCTTCTTATGACGGGCCCGCGCTGTGACCCCACGTTTTACTCGAGGCATGAAATGCTCCTTTCGTAGTTAGTTAGGGTTAGGCGTACGGCATCATTGCGCGAACGGACTTCAGGTTCGTCTCATGGACGCCCTCGGTACCGCGCAGGTGACGCTTGTTCTTGGTGGTCTTCTTGGTCAGGATGTGACGCTTGAAGGCTTGGCCACGTTTGATCGTGCCACCAGGACGGGCAGTAAAGCGCTTGGAGGCGCTTTTCTTCGTCTTCATCTTCGGCATGGAACAACTCCGCTTTTGACATGAAGCCAGGTGGACGGCTGGCGCCGACACTTTTAAGACCCGGACTCACTTGTTGTATCGCGGCAGGTTCGGGGTTTGCACACCTGACCCGCCACGTTTTCCGACGTTTCCGTCTGGAACCTGCTCAGTGCAGCCGGAATCGTCCGGCCGCCACCGCATTACTTTTTCTTCTTGGGTGCCAACATCATCACTGCCTGGCGACCTTCCATCTTCGGCATCTGCTCAACCTGGCCGAATTCCTCCAGGTCAGTCTTGATACGCTCCAGCACGCGCATGCCGAGTTCCTGGTGAGCCATTTCGCGGCCGCGGAAACGCAAGGTAACCTTTACCCTGTCACCATCCTCCAGGAAGCGCGTTGCGTTGCGCAGCTTGACGCCGTAGTCGTTGTCGTCGGTGCCAGGGCGGAACTTGACTTCCTTCACCTGGATCACCTTCTGCTTCAGCTTGGCTTCGTGAGCCTTCTTCTGCTCCGAATACTTGAACTTGCCATAGTCCATCAGGCGGCAGACGGGCGGCTGCGCGGTCGGCGCGATCTCGACCAGGTCGACGTCTTTTTCTTCTGCCAGACGCAGTGCGTCGAACAGTTTGACGATGCCGAGCGCTTCTCCCTCAACCCCGGTCAGCCGGATTTCCGGTGCGCTGATCTCGCGGTTGATGCGGTGAGATTTCTCAGTAGCGATGTTGATGTCCTCAAAGAATCAAAAAAACAGGCCGTGTCCAGCTCATGACTTGTTGGCGAGATCGTTCTGCAGTCGCTCAACGAACGCCGAAACTGGCATGGAGCCTAGATCGACGTTGCCACGGGCACGCACGGCCACCTGATTTTCATCCCGCTCTTTGTCACCCACCACAACCTGATAGGGGACCTTCTGCACGGAATGCTCGCGGATTTTATACCCAATCTTCTCATTCCGCAAATCGACGATCGCCCTAAATCCTTGTTTTTGCAGGGATTGCGCAACGGATTTCGCATATTCGGCGTGCGAATCGGTGATGCTGAGCACCGCGACCTGCACCGGCGAAAGCCACGTCGGCAGCGCACCGGCATATTGCTCGATCAAGATACCGATAAAGCGCTCTAGGCTGCCGACGATGGCACGGTGCAGCATGATCGGGCGATGACGCGCGCCATCCTCGCCGACAAACTCGGCATCCAGGCGCTCCGGCAGGTTCGGATCAACCTGGATCGTGCCGCACTGCCATTGGCGCCCGAGTGCATCTTTCAGCACATATTCAATCTTCGGGCCATAGAACGCGCCCTCGCCCGGCAGGTATTCGAACTCGCAGCCCGACGCCCGCAGGCCTTCGGCCAGCGCTGCTTCGGCACGGTCCCAGCTTTCTTCGGTGCCGATGCGCTTTTCGGGGCGCGTCGACAACTTGTACAGAATCTCGGTAAAGCCGAAATCCTTGTAGACCTTCTGCAGCAGCGTCGTAAACGCCGTCACCTCGGCCTGGATCATGTCTTCCGTGCAGAAGATGTGACCGTCATCCTGCGTGAAACCGCGCACGCGCATGATGCCGTGCAGGCCGCCCGAAGGCTCGTTGCGGTGGCAGGCGCCAAACTCGCCGAAGCGCAACGGCAGGTCGCGGTAGCTCTTGATGCCCTGCTTGTAGATGAGGATGTGACCGGGGCAGTTCATCGGCTTGAGCGCGTATTCGCGCTTTTCCGACTCCGTGATGAACATGTTCTCGCGGTACTTGTCCCAGTGGCCGGTCTTCTCCCAGAGCGACTTGTCGAGAATCTGCGGCCCCTTCACTTCCTGGTAGCCGTTGTCGCGGTACACGCGGCGCATGTACTGCTCGATTTCCTGCCACAGTGTCCAGCCCTTGGGGTGCCAGAACACCATGCCAGGTGCCGTCTCGTCGATATGGAACAGGTCAAGCTCGCGGCCAAGCTTGCGGTGATCGCGCTTCTCGGCCTCTTCCAGCATGTGCAGGTAGGCTTCCTGGTCTTCCTTCTTGGCCCAGGCCGTGCCGTAGATGCGCTGGAGCATCTCGTTGTTGTGGTCGCCGCGCCAGTAGGCACCGGCCACCTTCATCAGTTTGAAGACCTTCAATTTGCCCGTGGACGGTACGTGCGGGCCGCGGCACAGGTCAACGAAATTGCCTTCGCGGTACAGACCGATTTCCTGGTCTTCCGGAATCGAAGCGATGATTTCAGCCTTGTACTTCTCACCCATGCCTTCGAACAGCTTGACGGCTTCATCACGACTCCAGACTTCGCGCGTGACCTTCTCGTCCTTCTTGGCGAGTTCGGCCATCTTCTTTTCGATGGCGACGAGGTCTTCCGGCGTGAAGGGGCGCTTGTAGGCGAAGTCGTAGTAGAAGCCGTTGTCGATGACCGGGCCGATCGTGACCTGCGCTTCTGGATACAGCTCCTTGACGGCGTAGGCCAGCAAGTGGGCAGTCGAATGGCGGATCACGTCGACGCCGTCGGCGTCCTTGTCCGTGATGATGGCGAGCTTGGCATCGCGATCGATCGTGTAGCTCGTGTCGACCATCTGGCCGTCAACGCGGCCGGCCAGCGCGGCCTTGGCCAGACCAGCGCCGATGCTTTGCGCCACTTCAGCCACCGTCACCGGGCCGGGAAACTCGCGCCGGGAACCGTCCGGCAACGTGATTGCGATCATGCTTGCTCCTGTGGAGTCACCGCCGCGCATTTCAGAGACGCGCAGCGGTCGTTATTCTGGCGTGCGCCACGCCAAACCAGCGCAGCAGGTTGTCGAATCGAATGCTTCGAAGCGCTTTCAGCTTGATCGCCACGCGTGACACGGAATCGCGGACGAAAAAAAACGCGGCCAAGGCCGCGTTTTCATTTGCGCTATCTACCGCTTGGGCAGACCGCAAAGGGCGAAAAACGCACCTTGACTACTGTCGCTCCGAAGCGGTTGTAGTTCGCGGTGCTCGAATCATATTCGCCTTGTGTTAGTTGTACGGGACGAACCCAGAGGGATGACGGCTTGGACACCCTACCCGACGCGCCCTGCTAAATGCGTTGGTAGGCTCGATTGGACTCGAACCAACGACCCCCACCATGTCAAGGTGGTGCTCTAACCAGCTGAGCTACGAGCCTGCCGAAAGACGAAACTATACCGTCACTTCCGTCGGGCTGTCAACACCCCTTGCACCTCTTCGATCAGCGTCAGTGCACGTTGCAGTTGCGTCGCTTCCGCCACCTCGGCGGTGAACTGCATTTTGGCGACACCCTTGCTCGACAGCGTACGCACGCCCGTCACGTTGATCTTCTCGCGCGACAGGATTTCCGAGATATCGCGCAGCAGGCCCTGGCGGTCCAGCGCCTCGACCTGGATGTCAATCGGGTAGACCGAATCGCTACGCTGGCCCCACTCCGTCTGGATCACCCGGCCCGGCGCACGGGCAGCCAGTTGCTGGAACGTCGCGCAACTCTGCCGGTGGATCGACACCCCACGCCCGCGCGTGACGAAACCAACAATCGGGTCCGGCGGCGCCGGCTTGCAGCAGCGCGACATCTGCGTGAGCAGCGAATCGACGCCCACCACCAGCACGCCGCTCTTAGCGCCGCGGGCCACGCTGGTCGCCTTGCTCTTCTTGGTGATCAACGCTTCGTCGTCAACCGGCACAGGCGGCGGTGCGCCATCCGAGCGCAGCACGGCCTCGATACGGCGCAGGCTCAGCTCATCCTTCGCGACAACCGCGTACAAATCTTCGGACGATTTGTAGCCCAGTTTCGCAGCCAGCTCTTCGAGGTTGACAGCAGTCTTGCCCTCGCGCTGGAGCGTCTTGTCGATCAGGGCGCGGCCCTGCGCGAGCGTTTCTTCCAGCTCCATCGCGTTGAACCACGCACGCACCTTGGTACGGGCCCGCGGGCTGACCAGATAGTGCAGCTCAGTGTTCAGCCAGTCGCGCGACGGCCCGCCCTGCTTCACGGTGACGATCTCCACCGTTTGGCCATTTCTGAGCGGCGTATTGAGCGGCACCATCACGCCGTCGACTCGCGCGCCACGGCAGCGATGACCAAGGTCACTGTGCAGGTAATAAGCGAAGTCGACCGGCGTCGCGCCCTGCGGCAACGCGATCACGCGCGCCTGCGGCGTCAGCACGTAGATGTGGTCGTCGAGCTCGGTGTGCTTGAGCTGCTCCCAAGGGGAATCTTCGTGCGCGACGGTGTGCTCGGCGTCATCCTTCCAGGCCAGCAATTGGCGCAGCCAGGCGATCTTCTCGTCGTAGCGCTCGCTCGCGGAAAACTGGCCCGCGTAGCCTTTGCTGCCAGCTTCCTTGTAGCGCCAGTGCGCCGCCACGCCATACTCAGCAAAGTGGTGCATCTCGCGTGTGCGGATCTGCACCTCCAGCGCGCGACCGTCATCGCCGATTACCACCGTGTGCAGCGACATGTAGCCGTTGGCCTTCGGGCGCGAGATGTAGTCGTCGAACTCCTTCGGAATCGGCTGCCACATGTGGTGCACGAAGCCGAGCACCGTGTAGCAATCCTTGATGTCGTCGACGATCACGCGGAAAGCACGCACGTCGTACAGATCAGCAAAGTCGAGTTCCTTGCCGCGCATCTTTTTCCAGATGCTGTAGATGTGCTTGGGCCGGCCGCTGACCTCGGCCTGGATGCCGGCGTCGTGCAGCGTCTTTTGCAACTGCGCGATGGCCTGGCCGATGAACTTCTCGCGCTCGATGCGCTTTTCGTCGAGCAGGCGCGCGATACGCTTGTAGGTATCGGGCTCATCAAAGCGGAAGCCGAGGTCTTCAAGTTCCCACTTGAGTTGCCAGATGCCAAGGCGGTTCGCCAGCGGTGCATAGATGTCGAGCGTCTCGCGCGCCATGCCTTCCGGCGCGGGGCGCTTGGTCTGCGCGAGCCATCGCAGCGACTGGAGCCGCGACGCCAGCCGGATCAGCACCACGCGAATGTCCTGCGCAAACGCGAGCAACATCTTGCGCAGCGCCTCGACTTGCGCGCGACGCGCCTCCGCTTCGTTCTTGCGCGTGACACCGGCATCGGTCGGGCTGGCGAGGCCGGCAATCGCGCCGATGCGCAGCAGTTGCCGCACGTCATGCACGAGCTTGACGACTTCGGCGCCGAATGCGGGCTCGAGTGCCTTTTCGTTGTCCATCGCCAACGTGGGCAACAGGAACAGCGCAGCCGCCTGCAGTGACGGCGCATCGACGCGCAACCCTTCGAGTATGGCGATCGTGCCGCGCGCATGCGACTCCAGCGACTCGCCGGTCAGCGTGACGCGGTCTGCAGCATTGGCGGCCAGGTATTCGATCGCCTGGGCGACCTGCTCTGCCGTCGACGTTGCCACCTGCCCGGTCCCCTCGGCCGGCCGGTCGGTCTTGTTCTCCATGATGCGTCCTGCTCTACCTGCTTTACGGCGACGGCGTCAGCTTTTCAGCGCTGCCGTCACGACGATTTCGATGCGGTACTTCGGATTGGCCAGCGCGGCCTCTACCGTGGCGCGCGGCGGCGAGTTCTTGGATTCAGCGGCGACCCACTGGTCCCAGACCTTGTTCATCTCGCCAATCTCGCTGATGTCCTTCAGGAAGATCTGGCACATCAGAATGCGCGTCTTGTCGCTCCCGTTGGTGGCGAGCACGCGGTCGACGATGGCGAGCACTTCTGCCGTCTGCTCGGCAATGCCCGCATCCAGCGTGGTCTCGGGCACCTGGCCGGCCACGTAGACGACGCCGTTATAGACGGCCGCGTCGGAATAGCGATGTTCGACGTTGTAACGCTTCAGTTCAGTGCTCATCTTGCAAATCGAATTGGGTTGAACCGGTCATTGACCGAGGAAAAACTTGCGGGCGATCGCCACTTGGTCCGGCTGGATGAAGGTCGGCGCGTGGCCCACGTCGGGAATCTCGATCGCGCTCACGTGCTGACCGTGCTGCTTCATCGCCTCGACCGTCTCTCGCGTGAGCAGATCGGATTGCGCACCGCGCACGATCAGCACCTCACCAGGGATCGCCTCGAACAATGTCCACAGCATGGATTCGCCAGCGGCAATCTGTTCGGGAGTGGTGCCCTTGAACGGCTCGGCCAGGCGCGGATCGTAGTGCAGAATCCATTCGCCGCCCTGCGGCTTGAGGATCGCGGTGTTCAACTCACGCCACTGCTCCGGCGTGTGCGGCCCGAACGAAGTGCTGATGGTCTTGAGGTACGCCAGCCCTTCATCGAAGGTCTTGAAGCGGACGTTCAAGCCAAGGTACGCACCAATGCGCGTCAACGAGGATTCCGTCACGCGCGGCCCCACATCGTTGAGCAGCAGCTTGCGGATCGGCGATTTCGGCAAACCTGCCAAGCTCATGCCGATCAGCCCGCCCATCGACGTGCCGAACCAGTCGACCGATTCCACATTCAATCGCGCGAGCAGCGTCACCATGTCCGCCACGTATTGCGGAATCACGTAGCCCTTCGGATCAAGCAGCCAGTCGGAACGGCCGCGGCCGACCACATCGGGACAGATGACGCGATAGTCGTTGCACAGCGCTTGCGCCAGCACGTCGAAGTCGCGGCCGGTGCGCGAGAGGCCATGCACGCACACCAGCACGCGCGGGTTCTGCGGATCGCCCCACTCCTGATAGGCCATCCGATGCAAGCCGGACGGGCTCAAGCACTGGACGAAAGCGAGGCGCGGCGAAACGGGCATGAACAACTCCTACATGTGAATGACGGAGACAGCAGCGAAGCCCGATTGTACGCCGGGCCACGCGCGATGCGGCGATGCAGCAGATTTGCCAAAAAGACTTCTCGTTAGCCTTGCGATCTTGGCAAGCGCCATCTAGACTCCACGAAAAAGAGACCGATTGGTTTTTTTGAGGGACGCATGGCCAGCAAGGGTGAACGTACGCGCAGCCAGGTCATCGCGCTGACGGCAGATCTGATGAACAAACAAGGCTGGCTCGGCGCGCCGATCTCGCAGGTCATGGCGGTCAGCGGCCTGCAGAAAGGCGGACTGTATCGGCATTTCGAAAGCCGGGAGGCCCTTGCATATGCCGCGTTTGAACACGCCGTGGCGCGCGTGCGGGATCGCCTGCTGGCCAGCCTGGAGGGCTGCGAGACCGCGCCCGAACAACTGCTCGCCCTGGTCCACGCCTATCAGCCAGAAGACGGGCCCGTGCCGCTGCCTGGTGGCTGTCCGATCATGAACGTCGCCATCGAATCCGACCACGCTCATCCAGGCTTGCGCGAGCGCGCGGTGGAGGCGATGTCCCGATGGCGCCATCTGATCGAACAAATCGTGTCGGAAGGCATGCGCCGTGGCGAGCTGCGCGACGACATCCACCCTACAAACGTCAGCGCCGTCCTTATCGGCGGGCTCGAAGGCGGCGTGATGCTGAGCCACCTCTACGACAGCCCCGAGCCGCTACTGGCGGCAATCCAGCACCTGCACCACTACGTTGAACGTGACCTGCGCCCGTGCGGGACGAAAACCAAGGAGGACGGCACATCATGATCTACCGCACGATTGTGGAATGGAAACTGCGTCGCGCGTTCGCCGCCCTCAATGACGGCGACTGCTCCGCCGTGCTCGCCGCGTTCGCCAAGCAGGTGGAACACACCTTCTACGGCGAGCACGCGCTGGGCGGCACGCGGCATACGCCCGACAGCCTGCGACAGTGGTACACGCGGCTACTGAAGGTGCTGCCCGACCTGCATTTCGATGTGGATTCCGTCGTCGTACGCGGCTGGCCGTGGGACACCATTGCCGTGGTCGAATGGCGTGACCGGTTCTCGCTGCGCGATGGGCAACGCTGCAGCAATCAGGGCGTGCATGTGCTTCGTTTGCGCTGGGGACGCGTGGTGTCGCTGCGCATTCACTGCGATACGCAGAAGCTGCAGGGGATTCTGCAAACGCTTCAGGATCAGGGCGTTACCGAAGCGGGCATGGCGCCGATCATCGACCCGACGCAGATCGCGCATGCGTGATCGCCGCCAAAAGAAAAGCCCCGCAACTGCGGGGCTTTCTTGCTGAGCGGATGCGGGTTACTGCGCGACCCAGCCGCCATCCATGTTCCACGCCACGCCGCGCACCTGCTCGGCCGCGTCGCTGCACAAAAACACCGCCAGCGCGCCAAGCTGATCCGGCGTGACGAACTCGCCGGAAGGCTGCTTTTCCATCAGCAACTCCTTCTTGGCTTGCAGCGCGGGAATGCCTTCCTTCTCGGCACGTGCATCGATCTGCTTCTGCACCAGCGGCGTCAGCACCCAGCCAGGGCAGATCGCGTTGGACGTGATGCCGGTCTGCGCCGTCTCCAGCGCCACCGACTTGGTGAAGCCGACGATGCCGTGCTTGGCCGCCACATACGCCGACTTTTGCGCCGAAGCCACCAGACCATGCGCAGAAGCGATGTTGATGATGCGGCCCCAGTTCTTGCGCTTCATGCCCGGCACGGCCAGCCGCGTGGTGTGGAAGGCCGAAGTCAGGTTGATGGCGATGATGGCGTCCCAGCGCTCGGCCGGGAAATCTTCCACGTTGGCCACGTACTGAATGCCGGCGTTGTTCACGAGGATGTCCACGCCGCCGAATTCGGCGTCGGCGTAAGCGAACATCGCTTCGATCTCGGCCGGCTTGCTCATGTCCGCGCCGTGGTAGCCGACGCGGATGGCGTTCTTGCCGGCCTTCTCAGCCACAGCCATGATCTGAGCCTTGGGCGCTTCGACATCGCCGAAGCCGTTCATGATGATGTTGGCGCCCTGCGCGGCGAGCGAGCAGGCGATACCCAGACCGATCCCGCTGGTCGAGCCCGTAACGAGGGCGGTTTTTCCTTGCAGCATCGTGGTCTCCGAGTTACAGCAGGTTGACGCCGGTCTTGGCCTGGATCTCTTCGCGCGACACGCCGGGCGCGGTTTCCACCAGACGCAGGCCCTGCTCCGTCACGTCGATCACGCCGAGGTCGGTAATGATGCGGTCGACCACGCCCACGCCGGTCAGCGGCAGTGTGCACTTGGGCAAGATCTTCAGGTCTTCGCTGCCGTCCTTCTTCTTGGCGGTGTGCTCCATCAGCACGATCACGCGCTTGACGCCGGCCACGAGGTCCATCGCGCCGCCCATGCCCTTGACCATCTTGCCGGGGATCATCCAGTTGGCCAG
>Ga0070659_100000416_pt1 | contig 32357 bp, 15 predicted proteins | sample KBSC23metaG_FD_64666 | JGI IMG/M metagenome (GOLD analysis project Ga0070659, IMG submission 64666) | Corn rhizosphere microbial communities from Kellogg Biological Station, Michigan, USA - KBS C2-3 metaG | ecosystem: Host-associated > Plants > Roots > Rhizosphere > Soil ... | reverse complement strand
TTGCAGGGTTGTACCTGATGATGCCGCTATTCTCGGGCTCTATCCACAACCTGCCGTTCCTGTCTTCAAACAGCGAGCGCATAATAGTTGATCCGGGCATAGTGGCATAGCTTATAGCTGCTGTATTTGCCGGGTTAATAATGGCCAGCCCTTTGTTTGACGAGGCATACAAATTGCCCCTTTTTGAAACAAGCAACGCGTTAACACGTGCACCGGGCGAAATGGCTGTGGCTGTAAACGTAGCCGGTTTAACGTTAAACGTAACCAGGGTGCCGTCATCCGTCCCAAAGTACATGGTACCGTGGCCCTCTGTAACACAAGTAAAAGCATAGTTATTGCCATAAACGGTTTGCCCGCTTGCAAAGCTTTGTATTTTGTAATGGCCCGCAGGGCTTTTGCTTAAACAGCATAGTCCATTGGCGGTGCCTATCCATAGCAAGCCCCTGCTATCTTCGTAGGCGAAGTTTATCTTATCGCTGCAGAGTTTAAAATCGCCATGAAGGTTTTTGCCATAATTGTAAACCCGCGGTACGGCCGAAGCATTGCCCGAAACAGCGCACATCATCCCCTGGTGATCTGTTAACAATAACATATCGCCCGATTTGGTAGGGATCAGCTTTTCAATAATATCGGTTTTAACCTTGTCATGTAAAACACCATTCGGTATGGCTAAAAACTTTTCGGTACGCTTATCAAAACGGTAAACTTTATTGTCATAGCTCTTTACCCAAAGATAACCCCAGGTATCTTCAATAATGTTACGGATCTTGTTGTTCGACAAACTCGAACTATCGCCCGGGCGGGCTTTATAAGCAATAAAGTTATGGCCGTCAAACCTGTTCATGCCATCAGACGTGCCGAACCACATAAAGCCCTGCTTATCTTTAGCGATGCACAAAACACCATATTGCGACAAGCCGTCTTCAGTTGAGTAATGCTTTACGCTGCACTTTAATTGCGCATTTGCACCCGGCGCGGCAAAAATGCACGCGGCTATAGTGAAAATACGCAAATACGTAATCAGCTTACTGTTACCCATCATTGCAAATAAAAGATCTTTCAGGTTATAAGGCTGCAAGGCTTACACTACGGTATTATCCAGGTATCATATATAGTTAATTGGCGGATGAATGATATCGTTTATTGCTTGGCCATCCAAATATAGAATAAAAAATACTCCCTAAAGGCGATTACAGGGTGGTACAGGATGCCATTCGGATTTGGGGTTGCTTTTTGTAGCAGATAAGCGGCTTATATTCCTGATTTGACAGGACAGTATAACAATGATCCCCTTTAAAAAGCAAAAGGCCGCCGGTTTCCCGGCGACCTAAGCCAAACACACATTTTTATAATTAATTATTGAGCCATTACCAACCGGAAGGTTTGTACATCGGTTGAAGTTGTTAGCCTTACAAAGTATATTCCTGCGGTTAAATTGCTACCGTCGAATATGTACTGGTTGTTTACGTTGGCTTGAATACTGCCTTTGTACAAGGTAGCTACTTTGGTACCAAGCGAGTTGTATACTTCAATAACCGCGTTTTGCTCAGACACAGGCGAAGTGAACGCTATGGTTGTGCGCTTACCAAACGGATTGGGATAAGCTTTCAATGCCGTAGGTTCTGTTACGGCTTCACCTTGTTGTTGTACTGCGGATGATGTAAATGATGATGCCTGTTTAGGAGAAATGACGCATGCGCCTAATGTGCCGCCGTTTGCCAGTTGTGCCTGTACCGCGTTAGCGCTCACGCATATTTGTGTATATGGGTTATTGTTGCTGCCTGTAGCATGGCAAACCGATACCTTGTCGTTTTTATTACCGCAGCGGGCATCAATTACATTTATGGTTACCGTAGCGGTGGCCTGGCAGCCAAACTCGTTGGTTGCAGTTACAGTAAAATTGTAGCTGCCTGCCGCTGCCGGGCTAAATACGGGGTTGGCAATGGTGGTGCCGCTTAAACCCGCAGCAGGGCTCCATTGGTAGGTACTGGTTCCAACTGCCGATGTACTGTTACCGGCAGTTAAGGTTAAACTTTGCGCGCCATACCCTAAAGCTATGGTATTCGCCGGTAAACCGGTATAGGTATTATCGGTACGGCTAATGCTTATTGCCGGGTTTGGCGCTACGCCAATTACGGTTACCGTAGCGGTTTTAACAACTGTATTGCCATTGTTATCAACCACGGTAAGGGTTACTGTATTGGCGCCATATTGGCCGCAGCTAAATGTCGATGGTGATACGCTGATAGATTTTATCCCACAATTATCATAACTGCCGTTATTTACCTGGTCGGCGGTAATGCTTGCCGAGCCGTTTATCAGTGACACCTGGATGTCTTTGGTTAATACCGTTGGCGGGATGGTATCCTTAACCATTACATTCGCTGTGGCGGTACCGGTATTGCCGGCATCATCAACCGCTGTAATTAATATTTGTTGGCTGCCTGTTGATTGGCAGTTAAATACCGATGTGCTTAATGTTACTTTAGGCGATGCTGTTACATCGTCAACCACGGTAGCCAGTTGGGCGATGCTAACCGGTACCGAGCCATCAGCACCCAGGTATAATGTTACCGGGCCGGGCAACAGGGTAATTACGGGCGGAGTTTGATCGGTTACAGTAAGTGCCTGGCTGGCACTGGCCGGCGACCAGGCAACATTACCAGCCTGCGAAGCGGTAATAGTTGTTGTACCCAACCCCACAATATGTATTTTACCGTTAACTAATGTAGCTACAGTTGTATCGCTGATAGTATAGCTTAACGGCAAGCCGGAATTGGTTACAGCTCCGGCATCAAAATCGGCACCGCCAAATTTTTGAACAGGTATGGCTCCGAAAGTAATTACCTGTTTTGCCTGGTTATTAACCGTTAATACTGATACGGTGTTGGTATATACACCGCCATCGGCAGTGGTTACGCTAAAGGTAAAGCCACCCATACCGGCAAAATTAATGGTAGGGGTAAAGCGAACTGTATGGCCGTCGGCCAGCAGCTGCGCGGTACCGTTAGCCGGATTGTTTACCGCATATACCGGAGCTGCCGTACTAAACCCGTCGGTGTATTGATACAGGTCAACATCAACATAACCATCGGTAGATGCAACAGCATGCGGATCGGCAAGCCAGTTGATATAATGCTCCAATAAAGTGTAACCATCAGCGGCAATCGTGCGCGAGTCGTCGACACTGCTGTCAGAACCCATCGTTTTTTCCCAATAGTCTGGCATGCCGTCGTTATCAGTATCCGCACTCCTGGTGCCACCGCTGATCGTACCATAACCGTTATTGCTTAAGCCGGTTTGTGCCTGGCTGGTATATAGGCTGCCGTTGGGCCCAACAGTACCGGCTACATAACCGGTTGTACCTTTTCCCAGGGTTTTAACCTGGTTGATCACCAGCGAGTCCATCTGATCGCGCGGCAAAGCGCCGGCGTCAGATGTGGTTAAACGATATGCTGTTGCTGCGCTGTAAATGGTAGCCTCCGGAAATGGCGACCAGGGCGAGCTTAATATCGTTCCGGGGCCCTGGTACCAGTATGGTGTGGTAGTGCTGCCGTTAAGTGTGCCATCAACATTATTATCTTTCAGGTTGCCGGTATAATAAATAGCCTGGTTTTTATCTACCTGGTACCAGGTATTATCGGTACCCAGCGAAGCCGGGCCAAAAATGAAGTAGTTATTTATAATGTCGTGCTTAAACTTGGTGCTGGTATGTGTGGTATAACCGGCAGAGCAATTGTAAAGTACGTTATTTACAAATACGGTATTGATTTTGGCCAGCGGGTTGCGGTTGTGCGAATTAGCAAAAATATTATAATACCATGACCAGGTGCCATTAACCGCCTCGGTATGGGCGCCAAACTGCTGTCCGGTTGGGTCGGCAATTAATGAGTGTTGTACCGTAATGCTGTTTACAGGATGGGCTTGCCAATCGTCGCTCACGCCGTCAATATTGTTCCACGGAGCAAATTCTATGGAGGAATGATCAACAATAACATTGGTTGCGCGATAAAAACTTAAAGCGTCATCGGTGTCACTGCTGGTTTCACTGCCGGGGCGTATCCGTATATAACGGCAAATGATATTTGTTGAGCTGGCGAAAGATATTTCACCTCCCCTGAAACCGATGCCGCCGCCCGGAGCTGTCTGGCCCGCAATGGTGATGTTACTTTTAACAGATACGGCGGTTTTTAGCTGGATATAGCCTCCCACATCAAAAACAATAATACGGTTTGATTTGCTCACCGCGTCGCGGAAGGAGCCGGTGCCCGAATCGTTTAAATTAGTTACATGGTACACCGTACCGGTACGGCCGCCTGTGGCGTGGGCGCCAAAGCCCAAAGCTCCCGGAAAGGCAATTTGCGAACGTGCCGTCTGGTTCGCAAGAACACAGCCTACGGCAAGGCCAAGCACTTTAATGTGCTTCAACATTGAAGTAAAGTTTTTCATAAGATAGGTTAATAATTGTAAGACAAGCTTAAGGGATTTTTGAATTTAAGGCATTCAAAAATTGACGAAACATATTTAATAATCGGCAACTTGCTGTTTTATCATATCTATAATTAAAATCCTAAACAAAAAAAGCTGCACCAAATAACAGGTACAGCTTTTATGTGTTATTAAAAAGATGGTATTATTTAGCCGCCAGCCCGTTCAAATAATTTTCGAGGTTGGTGTATCCATTTTCCTTTAAAACCTTGTTGGCATCTTTTGAGTTTTTAGGATCAAGGCCATGGTTTATTTCCCAGGCATCGGGTATGCCGTCGCCATCGGTATCGGGTAGGGCGCGTGCCGGGGCAATATTCGGTTGACCGCCAACTTCGGCTTCAGTTTTAACAATGCGGCCCTCTTTTCCTAACGATGCGAGGTAGCCTATAATACGTTTATCAACTTCATCACGGTGTAACGATGCACCCGCGCCGTCCAGTACTTTTTTATAAGCTACAGCGGCATCATCTACCTTCACATCCAACACAAAGCTTGGCTGCTTTTGTAGCGTAGCCCCTTTTACTGAATTGGAATCGACGATAATAGCGGGCTTAACCTTCTTGCTTACAAAATCGGTATCGTCAAGCAGGCGGCCATTTAGTATGCCATCCTTGTTCATATCAACATAGTTGCCCCGGTGGTAAACATGATCGGTAGTGGTAAACATACCTAAAAAGGCGTGTCCCGAGTTTGGTCCGGCTATAAAATAATTACCAATAACATCCTGGTAATGATTGGCACCCGAGTGGCCGCCAACCAAGCCGTTAACTCCCCAGTTATACACCACATTATTGATGTACTCGATGCCGGCCTTTGCTTTAGGGTTACGGCTGTGATTGTCTATCCATAAACAATGGTGTACGGTTACGTTATGCGGATCTTCAAATAAAGCGCCAAAGCGTTGCGGATCGATAGGCTCGCCAATTAAACAGTATTGTAAAGTAATGTTGGTTGTGCCTTTAATGTGGAAATTGTCCCAGCGGCCCCATTCTACACTCACATGGTCAAATATCACATCGGTGGCATTATCGGCAACTACGGTACAGGCTCCCCTCGGCATGTTTATGCTGCCGCGAAAACGCATGTATCTGATAATGTCATTGGTCGAAAAACCAACCTTATTGCCATAAACAACTATACCATCGCCCGGGGCGGTTTGCCCGGCAACGGTAACTTTGGGAGCAGCAAGTATAGCGTCTTTTATATTGATCACACCAGCCACGTCAAACACCACTGTGCGGTCGGGTTTGCTAACCGCGTCTCTAAAAGAACCTTCGCCGGCATCATTCAAATTGGTAACATGGTAAACAGTTCCGCCCCGGCCCCCGGTAGCAAACCGGCCAAAGCCTTCGGCCCCCGGAAACGCCAGTTGCTGCGCATTACAAAACAGTGTTGATAAACTGATACCAACAGAAAGGTAGATGTATTTTAACATTATATTTTTAATAGAACGGTATTTAAAGTGTTAATTATTGCCATTTAAACGGCAGGTACCAGTTAGCCTTGTCGGCCAGGCGGGCCCTTACCGCTGCTGCATCAGCACTGCCCGCAGCATCAAATTTGGCGCCTATTTTATTAGATAGGTAATTGGGGTCGGTGCCTTGCCTGCGTAAAGCAATGCGCAGCAGGTCGGCCCAGCGGTAGCCTTCATAAGCGGTTTCTAAAGCGTCTTCGTCAATAATTTTATTTTCGGTATCGGTAGTCAAATTATTCGGATCAAAAGTAACGTTCTGGTCAACCGCGCGGCCACGTATACCTATGTTACGGTACCATACCCCGTTAACGGTGCCCTTGCTGCCATCAAAATTGAAAGGGTATACATCCGGTACACCGTTGTAGGTGGCCGGTTTATTGGCATAACCGGTATATAAGCCATCGTTAAGTAAAACACCGGCCAACTGATTACGTCCCTGCAGGTTGGCTGCTTCGGCAAAGCGTAAATGCAATGTAGCGGCACGGTATAATAGCCAAATACCGGTTTGAGTGGTTAGCGGCGTTAATGGGTTAAACTTGCTGGTATATTTTAATACTTCGGGTTTGCCACTGCTGATACGGTATGATGCGTTTAAGCCGCGCCTGTCGCCAAGGCCGCCATCAGAACGTACCTGGTTATCCCAGTTATTAATGGATAAGGCAGATGGTTTTGCCAGGTATCCGGCTGAAGCCGAAAAAATATTAATGAACGGATTTACTGAATAAGTCTGATCGAGCGGCAGGATCCACATACGCTCAAAATTGGTTTCCGACTCGGCTAAAGGATTCGAAAATATATTTTGCCATGGGTTTACTGTGCCGATAGTAAGCAGGGTGTTGCGCCCGCTATTATCATTACCTACACGGTAAGTATCATATATTGTAGTACCAAAATCGGCCGAAGCCACGGTGTTGGTACCGGTTTCCATCGCATCCTTATAGTACGATGCCGCTTTAAGGTAATTACCTTTCCATAAGTTTAAATCGCCCAAAAAGCTGCGGCGGTGAATAAAGAATTTCGATACGCCGTCTTTTACCACATAGCTTGCTGTCGCCATAATAAGGGTAGGGCTTGCCGCCGATGTATTTTGATCGAGATATTGTTTAGGAATAGCTTCGGTAAAGGCGATCAGCTGATCAAGCAATTGATCAAAAGTGAGTTTAGGGAACTTTGAAGCATCGGCCAGGTCGTTAACATTGGCTATCGGGTCGGTTACATAAGGTACGGTGCCATAATGGATACCCAGTTGCAGATATAGCCAGCAGCGCAGTATGCCTATGTCGGTATAGCGTTGGTAATATTGGTTGTCGTCCAATAGCTTTTTCTGGTGCATTATGTCAAAATTCTTCAATGCATCATTACAGTTATTGATCACCTTATAAAACGGGCGCGGATCGGCATAGGGATTATCGGGCGTAACCGTATGTGTGCTTAATTGCTTTAAATATACGTTGGCGTTAGGGGTAACATCCAGCAGGTCGGCACGTAGCTCGTTGAGCAGTATATACCTGTCGGCAAGGCCGGTAAACTGCCCGTAAATACCTAAAATGGCACCGTCGGCATCATATATGTTTTGGTATACCTGGTCTTGCTGCAAAGCATCTTCCGGTTGTATATCAAAAGTTTTTTTGCACGAGGTAATACTGCCCATGCATAACAACAGCAGTAATGATGTTTTAACTATACCTGATAAATTCTTGTTCATATTCACTATTTCTATTCTCTGTTATGATTAATTACAGGCCTATCCGTAAGCCTAACTGCACCGACCTGAACTGGGGTTCGAGCCCAACATCAACCCCGCGGGCAAACGGACTATTGGCGGCGCTAAACTCTGGATCGTAACCCAGGTATTTGCTCATGGTAAATATATTGCTGCCGGTAGCATAAATTGTTGCCGAGCGCAGCACCGTACCTTTTACAGGCACGTTATAGCTGATGGATAAATTTTTAAGGCGCAGGTATGAGCCATCTTCTATCCAGCGGTCAGAGAAACGGGCATTGCCGGCAGGGTCTCCCCAGGCGGCGCGGGGTACATCGGTTACCTGTCCCGTGTTGCGCCAGCGGTTAATCACATCGGCGGTTTGGTTTTGTGCTCCGCTCATCGATTCGAGCGCCGCGCGGGTGCTATTGTATATTTGGTTGCCCACACTAAAGGTAAACAGGGCATTCATGGTCCAGCGTTTGTAGCTTAACATATTGGTGTAACCACCCATAAATTTGGGATTGGGGTTACCTATCGCCTGCTTATCTTTCTCGTCAATTACCTTATCATTATTTAAATCTGAAAAACGTATGTCGCCGCCTTGTGGGGTAATGGTATTGCCGTTGGCATCTTTGTAAGATAAGCCCGACGCGGCAGCCTCAGCGCTTGAGCGGAATACGCCATTGGTTTTGTAGCCGTAAAACAGGTTTAGGGGCGATCCTTCCTGGGTAAGCATGGTTGCACCGCCGTAGGTAGTGGTAAAGCTGCCGCCCGGCAAGCTAAGTACTTTATTACGTGTAGCAGCAATGTTAAGGCCCATATCCCATTTCAAATTGGCTTTGTTGATCAGTCGTCCGTTAACTGCCAGTTCAAGGCCCTCATTACGCATGGTGCCGCTATTGCCCAGGGCGTAGCTAAAGCCCGATGCGGTTAAGGCGGGCAGGTAAACCAGCATATCGGCGGTGCGGTTGCGGTAAGCATCAAAACTTAGGGTAAGGCGCTCGTTTAACAGGGAGGCATCAATACCTATATTCAGCTTAGCGGTAGTTTCCCATTTTAAAGCGGGATCGCCTATGTTGCCGCGTACCAGGCCCTCACGATTAACCAGGTTTTGTGCCACATAATAGTTTTTGGCTGTATAATTGCCAATATCATCGTTGCCGGTATAACCATATCCGGCCCTTAGTTTTAAAGACTCGATGAACTTATACTTCGCCATAAATTTCTCTGACGAGATAAGCCACGCTGCTGATAGGGAAGGTAATACCGCGTATTTAAACCCGTTGATAGTTAACGAGCCCGGTATTTGCGTACCAAAACGCGAAGAGCCATCAACAGCGGCATTAAACGATAAAAAGTATTTATTGAATGCAGCGTAATCGGCATTAAAATAAGTATTTAACCAGTTCCATTTTCCCAGGGCACCGCCTATATCGCGGGTGCCGGCTACGGTACCACCTAAGGTTACAAAGTTATCGCTGGCGGTGTTATAACCTATGCCATTGTCGGCCTCGCTGCTGCTGCTGTTATACCTGAAACCAACATTTGCAGATAAAGCATGCGATGCATTGAACTGTGTTTTGTAAGACAGGCGCGTATCATTATACAATGAGTTGAAGCGTTGTACTCCGGCTGCCGACTCATCATTAGCTATAAAATTGGTGAATACCTGTGGCGCTATGCCATTTCTGGGGATAAACACATTTTCGCGCACCTTGTCAAAAGTTAAACCAAGCAAGGTTGATAATGAAAGTTTTTTATTGAACGCGTAATCGAAAGCGGCTGAACCAAAAAACCTGTAGCTGCGGTTAAGGTCCTGCATTTTGGTACTTACCGCGGCAAACGGGTTGCTGATACCAAATATATCGGCATTGGAAATGTTAGGCGATTGCGCGCCTGTTGCCGAAACCTCGTAAGGCGATAAGAACGGAGCCTTGATCAAACTTAAATATAACGGATTGGTATTATAAGCCTGCCCCTGGTCGCGCAGGTTTTGTTCACTGCGGGTAAATGCCGCGTTAATACGGGCCGTTAACCGTGTTGACAGGTTGAGGTTGGCATTAAACCTGGTTTGATAGCGGGTAAGATCGGTGTTGTTGGTTAATCCCCTGTTTTTTAAATAGCCCATTGATAAGGCGTAAGTTGCTATATTATCGCCACCAGCTACTTTTAAATAATAATTTTGACTGTAACCACTACCTGTTACCAGGTTTTGCCAGTTGGTATTTTGATGATAGGTATAATAATCGGGGTTAGGGTTATCATTAAAATAAGGCTGTGCCTGTATTATGGCATCGCTCATGCCCGGATTGGTTTTCAGCACATCAGCCAGGTATACGCGATAATCGGTGGCATTCATTACAGGCAGCTGTTTAATGTTGGAGTTGTAACCGCCGTAAGCCGAAAAATCAAAGCGTGTAGCCTCGCCTTTGGCATGGCCCGATGTAATCAACAGCACGCCATTTGCACCGCGGGTACCATACATGGCAGTGCCATCTTTTATCAAAGTAATGTTATCAATATCCTTTATATCAATATCGGCAAGCCGGTTAGTGGTATGCCCCGAAATTAACGAGCCGCCGTAATTGTTAATATCATACATCATACCGTCAACTACTATTAATGGTTGGTTACTGCCATATAATGAGTTATAGCCGCGCAGGTTAAGGCTGGCGCCAATATCGGGCGTGCCCGAACGTTTTACAGCATCTAAACCGGCTATACGGCCTTGCAAATAGGTATCGGGAGTTTCCAAGGGCTTATCCCAGTTACCTTGCGTAGTTAATGATGATGCCGAATACGTTAACTGGTTTTTTGATACCGTATTATAAGGCAGCGCCACCAGGCTGTAGGCCGAGTTGTAGGTATCTTCGAACAAGCTTACCGTAATGTTGGTACGGCCCTGCAAAGCAACCTCTTTACGCTGATAGCCCGGCCCCGATATAACAAGCACCGCGTTTCTGTTGGGGACGTTGATGTTAAACGCGCCTTTGTCATCAGTTAAAGCGGCCGCAAAACCCGTTACCGTGATATTAATACCAGGTAACGGTTTCCCCGTTGCGGCTTCTTTAATCACACCAATTATTTGTATTTTTTTGGCTATTGCCGAAGTGTCTTTTTGGGGTGCCGTTTTATTTAACGGATGCACTTGTGCCGCCTGCAGTTGCCCGGCAGCAAAGGCAGCAAAAACGCCTTGTATCAGAAGTATTTTTACCTGTGTTGTAAAAAATTGCATAAACTTTTAATTATATGTCAGCGTTTAATTAACCGGAACCAATTTGATATAATCGAGCGAGAGCGCTGTTGGCGCTGTACTTACCACGCCCGTTGCCGAAACCAGGAACGTGTACAACGTACCATAACTGGCCGGTGTGTAGGTGCCCAGGTAAACCTCGTTGTAATTTAGTATGCCCGATGAGTTATAACCCAGCGTTGTTAATGGTGTCTCGGTTGATTTAGGATAACGGGAAGTTGGGCTAAAATCAACTTTCATGTTAAATGGTGTACTATAAACATCATTTACCGCGCGCCAGTAAACCTGGTACTTGGCTGAGTTTACCGTAGCTTTATACCGGAAATAGTACAACGGATCGGGACTGGAAGTAATGCTGATGGTTTGCATATCGGTAAACTTTACGCCGTTAGGTGCTTTTTTTGTTTTGATGGATGGCGTTGAAGGTGAACGAAGCGAATCTGGCAACTCTCCCTGGATAATGATATTAGGTATCTTATTCTGGAACACGTTGTAACCGATGCTATTTACCACATAGGCCACACCATTGCTTAGCTGGCGGGTTTCAACAATGGCATTTTTATCCAGGTGTATTTTCACCCCATTAACCGAGATCATAGAGTCGGGCAGGTTATTAATGCTGTACATATGGTTGATCACCAGGTCCTTCACTACAGCAAATTGCGTAAGGCTGTCGGTTGCCGCTGCCGAGCCGGGTACAGTGTAATACTTGCTTATTTTATTGCGTTCAGCATCATAGGCTACGTCGTTTAAAACGATGTAGGTAACCAGGCTGTCTTCACTGCTAATATCGGCCACCTTCTGGAAGTAAGTGTTTTTTAACACCGGGAAAGTGGTGCCGGTTTGGAACACCGTCTTTTTGGTAACAGGGTCAACATACAGGCGCACACCTTTCGATGTGTCGGTTTCGGTATGTAAAAGGCCTTTTATAAAAGCTTTTTGTTTTGTTGCCGCGGCAGCGCTTAATAAAAACTCATAGGCATTGGGCCGGGGCGCGGCAGCCAGGTCAATAGTGTGCAGCACGCCGTTATTTACATAAACATCAGCCTTAACAATATTGGCATCATCAAATGTAGTTGCGGTAAATACAATGTTTTTACCGCTAAGGGTTTTAATTTTTAACGATGGCTGCGGCATCCTCACAAAATAGGCCTGGTACGAAATATGGTTTTGTACAAATTGTTTCAGCTTTGCTGTATCAGTTAAAACAGCAGGGTCGATATTTTGCATGGCCGTATTGGTTGGCGCCCAAACCGTAAACGAATTTGACGAAGCCAGCACCTTATCATAGCCCGTTTTCACCAGGCAGTTGTTAAAGCTGCTCAGGTCTGACGTTTCGGTAATTTGCTGTAAAAGTGTTTTATTAAGCGCCTCATCTGTTATAGCGTTATGGTCGTCCCAGCCTTTTTTACAGGCCGAAAACAGGATGCCGCCTAATAGCATGATACAAATGGTATATCGTATTTTAAGTGTGATCATCTTTTAGTTTTGTTATAATTTATTTGCTCCCAAATTTGTCCTCAGTAAAACGATTATGGGATAATTGACCCATCAGGATTAAACTTGGGGTTTTGCTGATCGGCATTTACCGGTATAAACTGGATCATATCGATGTTGTTGGTAGTTTGCGAACCATTAATGGCAGTAAGCCTTAACCAATAGCGGCCCGTGGCAGTAATATTTGCCACACCCATTAGCCTGGCTACCTGCGAACCCGCTGTACTGGCCATATAGGTTTTATAGCCTATAGCCTCTTCGGCGGCAAAATCAATAACCGTAACGCCGTTAACTACTTTGTTCAGGCCCGGACGTTTGGTGATAAAGTTAAGGGTACGCGCGTTGGCTAAAGGCTGCCTGTCGGTTGTCCCATCTAAGCCTATAGTAGCAGCTACTTCGCACGAGGTGCCTCCATTACTGGTTGACTGCTGTTGTTGAAAGTAGCCGATCCACACTTTGTATTGCCCGCGTACCAATAGCGGCGTTCTAAACTCCACCCACAGCGGGTAATTTCCATTTACGCCCAGGGGCATTTTAAGCACATCAATATTGTATGATGTTTTACTGGTACCCTGGCCTGTGCCATACAGGTATTGTGGGGTATTGGCAGTATTGGTACTTATCGGGCCGGATAGTTTGATATCACCAATGGCTTTAAACTCTGCATCTGTTAAATAAATATAACTTGCTTTTTTGTAGATAGTAGTGTTTTTCATGATATCAGGGATGGCGCAAACATCAAAGAAAACAGCGTATGGGTAACGCACTTTGATTATAAAATGCTTCGCGGCATCGTGCAATACACCGTTGCTTCCCGAAATATCACTTTTATCGCGGTTCAGCATAAAACCGGGCTCATAAGTGCCGTTAAAGTAGTCATCGTTAATAAGTACGGTTTGCCCGGATAACTTGATGGTGAGCACTTGCGCCGGTGCCAGGGTTGGTTGCGCGGTTTGCTGTATCACATCGGCCAGGTATTTGGCACCGTATAAAATATGGTAATCCATAAACAGGTGCAAGCTATCGGTAGGCGTTTTAGGGTTACCGGTATTTGAATATTTTGCCTGTACAGCGGCATAGGTATTAAAGCCGGCCAATTTAAATACCGAGTCGGTTTGAGCGATTACGGTTACCCACCGCTTGGCGCTATCGGGATTATTGGCCGGTATTATATTGAGCGTATCGTATAAAGTAGTTGCTTTAAGTATTTGTGTGAAGATGCTGTATTTAGGATTCGCTTCGATGGTTTGTGCCAATGTTAGCCTTGCCGGGATCAATACATGATCAATAGAGTGAATGATACCGTTCCCTACCGATATGTTAGGGGTAATGATATAAGCCTGCCTGTTTACCCATATTTTGGTTGTGCCGTTAATGTTTACCGCGTTGGTAATTAAATACTGGCCATACATGGTTAGGTTGGGCAGTTTCCCATCGGTAAACCTTGATGTAGGGATAGAATCCTGCAAAAGGTGAAAGCGTACAAAGTCTTTCCAATCGGCGGCGCTCACGTCTTCAACCGTGTTTTTATTCAGGTCTTTCAGGTACTGGTTTATCGCCGCGTTGTTAGGGGCAAAAAAAGTATACGAGCCGTATGCCTTTAAATAGGATGCCGTACCCGATATATTCAGTATTTTAACCAGCTGCGAGAATTGGTCGGCATTGTTCTCAAAATACTGGGTAATGTTTACTGTATCAGAAGTAGTATGCTTAATTGATTCTTTTACGCATCCTACAATCCCTATAAATAGCACGCTCAGAAAAAGAACGTATGCCATTGGCTTTTTAAAATTTCTTTTCATGATCTAAGTTTTATTGATAAAATGAGTTTTGTACCAATGCTTTATTGGTTTGTAATTCGTATGAATATATAGGCAGGTAATGGCTGCGGTAATCGCGATATTTATTGATGATGGTTTGCTGCTTACTTGGCAAGGCGCTCGCGGCAACAATATCCAGCAAGATATTGGGGTTGGCGTAATTATTACGTTTGGCGTTGCGCAGAATATCAAACCAACGTTTTCCTTCAAAAGCAAATTCGCGGGCACGCTCGTTAAACACATAGGTAGAAACATCCAGCGCCGATGATGGGTCAGGGTCGGTAACGGCTACGCTGTTTATAGCAGCCAACGCATGCCGGTTAGTTCTGACCTGGTGTACCAGAGTAATAGCCTGGTTACCATTGGTTACATTGCCCGGCGACAGCCATGCCAAGGCCTCAGCCTTCATAAGCAGTACATCCGAATAACGATACACCATCCAGTGGTTATATGATGTGGTTGACGATACATTAGCTGTATATTTATGTATCTCGGCATTCGATTCGAGATAGGAAACACCACTGCCCCTGATATCCTTGTTATTAGGGTCGTTCAGATCGATACCGTAAAGGTTACCGGCTACTATCCCGTCGGCAGCTACAAATTCGCGCGGTGCAATAAACATGGAATAAAAAGGGTTAAGCGCCTGTAAATTGTATTGAAACTCAAATATCCCCTCCACCGAATTACCATTAGTGTAAACATTATTAAGAAACTCGCCGGCTTGTATACCTGCCGGCAACAACTGGTACATGTTTGATTGTATTACCGCGTCACAGGCGTTAATGCAGCCCTGGTAATCTTCCATCCATAAATAAGTATCGGCCAGTATGGTATAGGCGGTATATTTGGTTATGCGGCCCTTGTCGTCGGCCAGGTTACCGTAAGTTGGTACGGCATTCTGAGTGGCAAACAGCAGGTCGGCAACAATTTGCAGGTAAATAGCCTGCTGGCTGCTTTTAGCGATGGGTTGCAAATCGGTATCGCTAACGGTTGGTTCAAGTTTTAAAGGTACTTCGCCAAAAGTGCGAACCAGGTAAAAATACATCAGCGCCCGCAACGCCCGAACCTCGGCGAGGTAAGCGTTCAAAACCGGTGCAGTTAAAGTATTATCATACTTAATTACATCGGGTGCAAACTTTATTACTGTATTGCAGTAATTGATGGTTTTATATAATGCAGCCCAGTTTGATAAGGTGTTGGTTGATACCAGGTCGTCATGTATCATATCCAATTCATCACGCTGCAGGGTACTCAGGCCTGTTGATGCCTGGCCCGATGCTGCCGGATCATAAGCCGCCTGCACCATATCGCCCCTTAACTCGCCCCATATAAAGAGATATTTGGCCAAAGAAATGCCGGTGCCGCCCAATAACGACGCGTAACAACCTGCTACGCTGGCATCCAGTTGCTCTTTGGTTTTCCAGTAATCCTGGCGTATCAGGCCATCCTGCGGTTTAACGTCGAGGTATTTATTACATGATGTAGTAATACCGGTTGTGAGTATCACGGCCAGTAACAAAATTTTATAGCTGCTATTTTTAGTCATTTTGTCTATTCATTAATATTAAAAACCCAGCGAAACACCTACAGTATATTGAATTGACGGCGGCGTTAAAGCATTATCAACCGGGTAACTGAACGGATTAACCGAACCTGTTGTGGACACATCCGGATTTTGGCCGGTGTATTTGGTCCAGGTGTATAAGTTTTGGCCGGTTACGTATATGCTTAGCATGTTAAGTTTAAGTTTTTGCAACAACAGTTTTGGTAAATTGTACCGTGCCGTAACCGATGCCAGGCGTACAAACGATGCATCTTCAACATAACGGTCGGAACCCAGCCAGTTATAGCCTACCCCCAAAACAGCTCTTGGTATATCGGTAACATCGCCCGGATTGCGCCACCTTCTCAGTACAGCTTTGCTTTGGTTATCAACACCGTACATATTGGTGGTGCTTATTTTAGCCCCGTTAACAATATCATATCCCCAACGGAAATTGAAAAAAGCTTTTAATGTGAAGTTGCCGTTAATGGTTATTGAAGGGCCAAAGCCACCCACAAATTTTGGTATGCCGTTACCCAGGTAAACCAGGTCGCGGTAGTCAATGTTACCGTCGTGATTAACATCTTCATACATGGCATCACCGGGTTGGAAAGTATAATCAACAAGCGGATAATTATAGCGCATATAAACCACCTGGCCGTTGGGGCCAATAATAGATTTACCATTTTCGTCGGTAGCAATGGTGGCGTTCTTGTCTTTATAAACACCGGAAAATTTAAAGCCGTAGTATGAACCAAATGGATTACCCAATATGAGGTACGATTTGTATTTGCCTAAACCGGGTACACCTACAGCGCTCTCGCGCGGATAATCATCAGATACCGAAGTAATGCTGTTGGCGTTACGGGCAAGATTAAAGTCGAAACCCACAATAAATTTGCGTGTTTTAATGGGTATAGTGTTCAGGCTTACTTCCCAGCCATTATTATCAACTGTACCGATATTCATACTAACGCTTTGAAAGCCAGATGTGGTAGCAATGTTAAGCCCTTTATAAAACAGGTCTTTGGTAGTGTTCTGGTAAAAATCGGCCGAAGCGATAATGCGGTTATTTAATATGCCCAGGTTAAAACCAATGTTTTTGCCTACTAAAGTTTGCCATTTGAGCGATGATAATTCGATGTTTGATGGCACCACGGCTGCTCTGCCATTATAAGTATAATTATATGGGGTATAGGTATTGTAATAGCTGGCATCGGGCGCTTCGCCGGATGCTCCGTAACTTAACCGCATACTCAGCTCATTAAGGAACTGGAATTTTTTCATGAACGGCTCGCCAGATATGCGCCACCTTGCAGCTATGCCCGGGAAAACACCATAACGGTTATTAGGGCCAAATTTTGAGTTGCCGTCAACACGGGCGTTAAGGCTAACAATATAACGTTCGAGGAAAGCATACTGCCCCTGCAACAACATACCTATACTGCGCGACATACCCTGCGTTGAGTTTAAGCCGGGGCTTACCTGCGAAGCATTTGATGGATCTTGTAGAAATGATGATGCGGTATTTGAATTAGAGGAATTGTATGATGCGGTATTTGTCTCGTCGGTTTGTATGGATAGTAAGGTTTGCAGGTTGTGTTTATCGCCCAGCTGCGGGGTATAGATAAAGTTGATTTTTGATTGTACATTATACGAGTCGCCATCATTGTCTGATGCCAGGTTAACCGTTGTTTCGGTACTTGGGCGCCCGGTAGCTATTTGAGGTAAAAAGGTTTTTGATTTGGTATTGTTCACATCAAACTGCACATCAACAGTGGTTACCAGCAGTGATGGCAGAATGTTGTATTGCAGATTAAAGTGAGGCGTAATACGCTCACCGTATAAATGGCTCACGCCGGTATTGGCAAGCGCCAATGGGTTGTAAGTATCCGGGTACTGGCCCTGTATGTTGGAGGCAGGCGAAAAGTAAGCCGATGTAAGGTTACCATGCTCATCATAAGCATAAGGTGCCATGCTGGGCATTTTGTCGTACGCTACTGCCCTTAGGGTTTTATCGTAGTTTAAGCTATTATCAACATGAGTATAGGTTAAATCGGTACGGAAATGCAATTTACTCGATACCACATAATCCAAATTCATTTTGGTAGTGATACGTTTCAGATCGGTACCCAGCGTTGTTCCGCCCTGGTTCATATATCCAACAGAAGCATAATATCTTGCCTTTTCGCCGCCACCGCTCATCGATATATTATGATCCTGGGTAAAGGCAACGCGTGTTATTAAACCTATCCAATCGGTATTGTTGCTGTAATTGTAGTAGTAATAAGCATCTAATGGATCATGCTGAAATGCTTTATTTTGCCCGTTGTTTCCCAAAAAATCGAGCGGAACGCCAGTAGCGTTCATAAACTCTTCGGGTATCAAAGTAGCATATTGATCTCCATTTAGCATAGGAATAGATTTTGGCTGTATGCCCGCGGTTCCCCTGAAGTTATAGGTAACCACCGGTTTGCCTATCTGCCCGCGCTTTGTATTGATAATTAATACACCGTTGGCCGCTTTCGATCCCCATACCGATGTGGCTGCGGCATCTTTTAATACGGTGATATCTTTAATATCCGACGGGGCTATATTCAATAATTGTCCGAATGCCTGATCGTCGGCAGTACCAAAATTGAAGTCGGAGGGTATCTGGGTTTCATAAGGCATGCCATCCAGTACGATCAATGGCTCGGCATTGCCGGTTATTGATGCTGTACCGCGTATGCGGATGGATGTGCCAGCGCCAGGATCGCCGGATGTAGAACCAAAATCGACGCCGGGTAAGCGGCCTGCCAATGCCTGGTCAATTGATGATACCTGTAACTCTTCAAGGTCTTTAGCATTTACAGTAGCCGTAGCTAAGGTTGAATTGCGCAGGTCGATATTTAACCCGGTACCATTATTCACGGTGCGACCGCTGCTTACAACGTTAACAGTGTTTAGCGTAGTTTGGCCGCCTTCTAATTGTACGTTAATGGTCCGGCGCTCGCCAATAGAGCCCGACAGGTATGTTTTATAGCCGATGTAAGAGATAGACAGTTGGTTGTTGGGATTTGAAACCCTTATTGCATAGTTTCCATTAATATCGGTTGATACACCGGTAATACTGCGATGGTCTTTATCAAACTCAATAACCGAGGCCCCAATAACAGGTTGTTTGTCTTTTTTATCGACAACCTGCCCGCGTATGGTTATAGTTTGCTGGCCCTGTGCCATTACAGACCCACAAAATGTTAAGGCGACAGCAATAAGGAGGCAAAAACTTTTTGGTAGAAATACGTTCATGTTTTGCTGTTGTATTAATTATAATTCAGGTAATTATCAATTGAGTGTATCACCGTGCGGTTTGACAGGTTATTACTGGTGTTAACTATCACGTTGGCATTTGTACCCGAATGACCGGTTACAACCATACTGCCGGGCTGATTCAAAACATTTACAAATGTGGAACCGCCCTGCTCATTGGTCAGCATCGTAATAAACGTATTGGCCTTTTTACCATCGGGAACCACAGATGTACCGTTTATGATATGGTATAGTATAAACTTACGCACCAGGTCGATATCTAAAGCCGCTGTTGGTGCCGATGTAGGCAATGCCCCGGTTGTTTTGTTGCCAGGCAGTAAACCCGCCTTGATAGCGTTTGATATAGCGGCGTTGGTAGGTACCAAAATGGTATAGTTATTATCGGTACTGGTACCTACACCGGTTATTGCCTTAGTGGATGCGTTATAAATATTTGAAGTTGATAATATGGTATAAAACGATGAGTAACTTGCCGGATAAAGCGTTGCCAGGTTTTGCAGGTGTTGCCCCACATTATTGTTGGTGAAAGATAACAAGCCATCAACATAATAAGCTGTACCGTTAACACCTGAAGCATCGGTTTTTAGAACATTCAGATCGGTACCCGAATCGACTGTGCCGCTGGTTTGGATCTTATTATTGTTGTATTTGATGTATTCATGATTGATGGTTTCTATGATACCGCTGCCGCTTAGGTTGGTCAGATCAACGCCAGGTAGTACACCGGTTTCGAACATGCGGAGGATGATATCGCGGTAAACCAAGTTATGCGCGTAGCTCGATGATGACGAAGATTTATAGCCCCAGGCCGTCGCGCTGGTGCTGATACTGCCTTCGTTATAGCGCCATCCGCCAATGGCAAGCACCGAGTCGGACATGATGAACAATGTATTTTTGATAGTCGGCTGGGTGATTTGCGGTTTAATGCCTGTTGCCAGGTAGCTGTAGGCCTGGTACGTCATGTTGGTTTTAGGGTTGAGGTATGGTATGCCGTATACCGTTCTGAAAACATTTGCCTCCTGCGATTTAGCCACGCCATAAAATATACCATTGCTTAGCACTTGCTTATCGGCAATGTCATTAGTGGTCATGGTAGGGCTTTCTAACTGGTAATTCGTTCCGCCCGAAAACTGGCTCGGCCATAAATTTGAGGGCCACATGCAGGAGTTAAGAAAATCGATAATTACGCTTGGCTGCGCGGTTTTAAAGAAAGAGCCGCCCAGCTTTGACAATATTTTGCGGCGGTAAGCATTTAAGGCATCATTAGTAGGGGCTACCATGCTCCAGCTATTTGATTGCGAAGCATTGGCTATATAGCCAGACGCCAATGGGTCCTGATAATTCTCGTTATTAGGAGAGTAAGCCAAACGCCCGTCATACGATTTAACGTACACCTGATCTGACGATCCTGTGGCAACAAAATAGTTATGCGTTACATAAGCATCGGGGCTGTAAAGCGACAATGAATCGAGCAGTTTTTTAAACTCGCTGTATTTAGAGTTGGTGCTAATGTATTGGTCAAGGTTCTTTATCGGGAGGATAACCTGGTCTATTTCGTTAAAAAAACCATTGCTGGCAACAATATCCTTATTAATTACTTTTGCCCCGGCGATGTTAAACCCGGTATAAGTAGAGCCGGGATAAAAAGCATTATAGTCTGCTGCCGATAATCCGTTGGTTGATAAGAACGAATCGGTAAAGTAGGGTATATATTTGTTGTTGTTATCGCCATCCAGATAATTGAATGCAGTAGCGCCGTTCCTGTAAGAGTTATTACGGTTGGTAGCAATCATCTTGTTATGGACACCATCGTTTAATGGCTGTACCCAGTCGTAAAAGGCGGTTTTGCGCTTAAAACCTTCACCGGCTATGCCGGTAGTTGTGCCGGATACCTGGTAAATACTTAGCTGATCTGAACGGTAGCCATTAAATACCAGTGAATATTTTACTATAGATTTGGCTAAACTGTCGGTAATCGAAGCATCGTTTAAACCGGTATTGGCATAAAACTGGTCAAAGGCGGCATCATTCGGCGCAAACATGGTCCACCAGCCGGTAGTGCTCAATATATCCTTATAACCGGCTTTTGTAATAATGGTGGTGAGGTGTTTGAAATTTCCCCGCTGTTCTAACTGCTGAAAAATAGGATCGCCCAGGCCGGCGGGAGGGGCATAATACTCATCGAATGCTTTTTTCTGACAGCTTACTATGGTAAGTATCAGCAAAACGGGTAAAACGGATAATCGTAAAAATTTAATCATAGCTATGTTTTACAAAGGTTATTTAGTGCCCGCAGGCAGTTTGGTTATTGGCAATACAATTTTCATTCGGAAAAGACAGTACATAGCATAGCACACTTTGCTTGATTGACAGTACATGGTGTTGACATGCATCTGAAATCAATATTGCTGATACGAACTGATACCGGACACTATCCGTTTATAATTGTAAGGCCAAAATTATATGGAATGGCTGGTAGCGACTTTTAATAATTGACGAATTACTTTTAAAAATTGTTATTTATGCCGCATGGGAGGCTTTTTTAAAAGGTTTGCCGCTAAATCGTTACTGATATGCATGCATTTGTTCTGATTGGATGTAATGGAGAATATGGGAGATGGGATGGAATTAATATCCACCCTGCTTACACGTAAATCCACCGTTTTTAATATCCCCTGCCCGGGGTAAATAACATTTTGGTTACAAAACAAATCGGTTTTTTGCCAGATTACTTAATATAAACAGGTCTTTTTTCATTGCTAAGTAACCGTATCATCCGATATCGGCGGTGCGGTATATAAAGGTCGTTTTAATATCTGCCAAGGCTGTTTTTAATTTTTTTTCTATTGCTATTTAAGCGTATTAAACTCATCATAAGTGTCTAATTGTCAGTTATTTATGTGAAAAAATAGTTTGTTTTTTACATAAATAACAGCTTAAATTTACCCCAGCCAATACCAAATAAACTTTAATTATTTTGATAAAAACCAACTCTTTGTAACCTGCAGATCCCCTGCAGCGCGCGAGTGAACAAGGTTCGTTCGCCGCAAACAACCGTCAGGCTTATTTCTCTGATGGCAGATTAATCATCAAAACCAAATAGATTATGAAAAAACAGATTACTATTTTAATTATTATTTTTCTTACTGCAACCCTGTCGTCCTTCGCACAAACTACTGTGAAAGGTACTGTCAGGGATAGCAAAAACCTGCCTGTGCCCGGTGCTACCGTAAAAGTTAAAGAAAACGGAAAAGGTGTTGCAACAGACATTAATGGTAACTATACCATATCCGCTACAGCGGGAAATACACTGGTAATATCAAGCATTGGCTTTACTACGGTTGAAGAAAAGGTGGGCAGCCGTACCGTAATCAATGTTGTATTACAAGACGATAGCAAAAACCTGTCGGAAGTGGTGGTAATTGGTTATGGTACCCGGGCCGTTAAGGATGTTACCGGCGCCATATCAAGTGTTAAGGCCGAAAAGCTGGAAAACGAAAACCCCACAAGTGTTACCGACCTGATCAGGGGGAACGTACCCGGAATTACCGTAGCCATGAACACATCTGCCAAAGGTGGTGGCACCGGCGATATGCAGATTCGCGGTAAAGCGTCCTTATCAGCTAATACAGCACCATTAATTGTACTGGACGGCGTTATCTTCCAGGGGCAGCTCCAGGATATCAATCCAAATGATATTGAGCGGGTAGATATTTTGCGCGATCCGAGCGCGCTTGCCGTATATGGTTCTGCCTCGGCAGCCGGTGTGGTAGCTATCACCACTAAAAAGGGCAAGAACGGCCCCCCGCAAATTACATTGAATATCAATGCAGGCATTTCTCAGTTAGAAAAAAATCAGAAATATTATGATCCTGAAGGCTTTTTGAACTGGCGTGCCGATGGCGCCCGCAGCTCAAATACCACCAATCCGTATTATTTTTACAGCAATCCTAACGCATTGCCCGATGGTGTTACCCTTGCGCAATTTATGGGCACATCAACCGGCGACCCTACTACCGTTTGGCTGCAACGTTTAGGCTTACAGGCAAACGAGATAAAAAATTACTTTGCCGGCAATACTACCGACTGGTCTAAACTGGTTTTCCGTAATGGATTCAGGCAGGATTATACCGCCAGCGTATCCGGGCGAACCGATGTTACCAGTTACTACCTATCCGGTAACTTTACCGACAATCAAAACCTGATACAGGGCGGCGAATACAAAAACTATCGTGTACGGGCAAATTTTGAAGGCAAGGCATCCAAATTTCTCACCTTTGGTATTACCGCCCAATTTGCCAACAGGGATGAAGGCGGTAATGAGGCCGATTGGACACAGATCATTAATTCATCGCCTTACGGTGATTTTTATAATGCGGATGGCTCACTACGCCGTATAGATACCGATGATAGTGGTTTGAACCAGCGTAACCCATTCCTGGCAACAGTGTATAATCAAACAGAGGCTGTTCAAAACACGTTATTTGCCAATCTGTATGCAAAAGTAAAGCTGCCTTTCGGGATACAATACACACTCAACTTTAGTCCTGATATCGAATCATATCGCAATTCAAACTTCATTCCGGTTGCAAACCCGAATGAATTAAAAGGCGGCGAGGTTTCGCGTACGATGGAGAACAGGTATAAATACCAGATAGATAATATCCTGTCGTGGAACAAAACCTTTGGCATCCATAACATTGATGTAACCGCCTTATTAAATAAAGAAAAATACCAAACCTGGTATACCAGTACTGCAAATTCAGGCTTAACGCCAAGCGATGTATTGGGCGCGCATAGTGTTGGAGCAGGCAGTTTACCTGTTGAAAGCAGTGATGACCGTGTTTATAATGCCGATGCGTTAATGGGCCGTATCAATTATACTTTATTAGGCCGCTATATTGTGACCGGAACTATCCGCAGGGATGGATTTTCGGTTTTCGGGTTGAATAATCCAAGATCTACCTATCCTTCGGCTGCTTTTGCCTGGATACTTTCCGACGAAAACTTTATGAAAGGCGACAGGTTTAAATGGCTCAATTTTGCCAAACTGCGGGTAAGTTATGGTGCCAATGGTAACCGTTTAACTACCGGCACCGCCGATCCTTCGCTGGCCCTGGCTATTCTTACCACAGGTAAATATGCAACCGTTAGTTCTGCCGGTGTAGTTACCAATAACTCAACTGTATTTAGCAGTTCGTTGCAGAATGCCGACCTTAAATGGGAACGGACAACGGGCACAAACATAGGCCTGGATTTTACGGTACTGAATAACCGCTTAAGCGGCAGTATTGATGTGTATAACCGCTCAACTACCGACCAGATAGTGAAGCGTACACTTTTAGCCGTTCAGGGCTTTAATGACTCGCAGATCCCGATAACCGGAACCACCTTCGCAGGCAACAACTCCAGTGTATTAACAAACGTTGGCGAGGTTAATAACAGGGGTATCGAGATATCGCTAAACGGCAAGATACTGAAAAGCAAAAACTTTAACTGGGATGCCAGCGGTACTTTCTTTGTTAACCGCAATAAAATTGTTCACTTGTATGGCGCTCACCCTGTTTCTGATGCATCGGGCAATACAACCATGGTTGAAAACGACGATATAGGGAACGGCTGGTTTATAGGCCATGATATTGCCGCCGTATGGGACTATAATATACAGGGTGTATGGAAAACCACCGAAGCTGCCGAAGCTGCAACATACAGCGCTAAACCCGGAGATTTTAAACTGCAGGACGTTGACGGCGATCACATTTACACCAATGCCGATAAACAATTCCTTGGTTCTAAAACAGGGCAGTTCAACTGGTCGCTGCGTAATGATTTTAACTTTTATAAAAATTTCGACTTTTCAATCCTGCTCGTATCATCCATCGGCCAGCTCTCGCAATTTAACTCGGCACTTAACAATCCGGGCAGTGTAGGCTTTGCCCGTATGAGCTCGTATGTTTTGCCTTACTGGACAACTGATAACCAGATTGATAATTATGCCCGTCTCAATTCCGGGTCGGAGGGAACAACCATCAACGTTTGGCGCAAGTCATCATTTGTAAGAGTGCAAACGATATCATTAGGCTATACATTTAACAGAAGCCTGTTACAAAAAATAGGTGTACAAAGCGCTAAAATATTTGCCAGTTCAAATAACATGTTTGTTTACGCGCCCGACTGGGACCTGTGGGATCCGCAAAACGCGGGGCCAACTCCCAGAATTTTATCTGTTGGCTTAAACGTAACTTTTTAACACGATCAATGAATTTATTGAATATGAAAAAGATAAAAAAAGGTATTGTAATAGCATTACTATCCGTAGGTGTTATTATGTTAGACAGCTGTACAAAGCGAAGCGACCTGGTACCGGAGGCACCTTCAAAATTAACACCCGATGTGACCCTCACCACGCCAACCGCCTTTAAAAACGCGATAGAAAACCTAAACCTGACAATGCGTATCGAGTACTTTGGCGATGCGGCCCCCATGCTTACTGAGTCTATTTTTACAGACTCGGGTGTTGAGGGTACCACCGACAAAACTACTCCTGCGCAAGATCTGAACGCGCGTATTACCCCAACTGCCAACCTGGATAGCGACGATTACAACAAGATAGGCCGTTATTGGTATATGTGGTGGCAGGGTGTGCACGATGCCAATGTCATCATCAGCCGCATTAACAATGCTACCTGGCCCACACCGGCCGCCCGCGACGCGGTTTTGGGAGCGGCTTATTTCCACAGGGCATACCGTTATTACCGTTTGGTGCACCAGTTTGGCGATGTGCCTTTAATATTAAAGGAAGAAACAGCCGTAAACGTATCTTACTTTACTACACAGCGTATAGTGATATTAAAACAAATGAAAACCGACCTGGAGTTTGCTGCGGCAAATTTACCGGTATCACCCGATAAAGGTGAAATATCAAAAGGCGCGGCAAACCATTTGCTTACTAAGGTTGACCTGGCTTTAGGTTTATTTGATGATGCTATTGCGGCAGCTACAGCCATTATAAACGGCCCGTATCATTTAATGACCACACGTTTTGGTATTGTAGCGAGCGACCCTACTCATAATGTGATCTGGGATCTGCATCGCCCCGAAAACAAATCGTTAGGTTCAAATACTGAGGCTATACTGAACGTAATTGATCGCGAAACATTGGATGGCGCAACGCCTAATGGTTCGCAAATTATGCGTAACAATGTACCCATGTGGCATAACGGCACCATTTTAACTCCCGGCCTGCACAAACCTGGTATTGTTGACGCGGTTACAGCCGAGTTTCCGCTTACTTACTATTATGGCCGGGGTATTGGCCGCGCACGCCCTACATCGTATGCTACACAACAGATATGGACCGATAGCGGCCCCGATCTGCGCCACGCTCCCGGTAACTGGATAAACATGACAGACCTGGTTTATAACAATCCCGCGTTAAAAAGCGGCAGCGCTGCCGACCCTACAGCCTACGGAACACATTTAGTACAATATACCGCGGCTACCGTTAACAGTGTATTTTTGAATGGCGCAAAGGATACTATCCGCGCCTGGTTTAGCTGGCCGCATTACAAAATATTTGTAAACCCCGGCGGTGTTAATATTTTAAATGCCACATCTGATAAATGGTGGAGTCCGCCGCGCGGAACCAACACAGACTGGTATGTATTCCGCGAAGCCGAAACCTATATTTTACGTGCCGAAGCTTATGTTTGGAAAGGTCAGCAAGCTTTAGCCATGGCCGACCTGAATGTAGTGAGGGCACGCGCGCAGGCAACGCTGTTTACCGACCCAACCAAAATAACTATCGGCACCATATTGGATGAGCGCCAGCGGGAATTATATTGGGAAGAACCACGTAAAACCGAACTTACGCGTATTGCTTTCATATTTGCGCAAACAGGTTTGCCATCATATACCGGCAAAACATACAGCGTAGCCACCTTCTCAACCAATAACTTCTTTTATGATCGTATTATGGAGAAGAACGATTTTTATAAAAATCCGGCAGTTGTTACCAACTCGGGTAATCACTTTACCATTTCGCCATACCATGTTTTATGGCCAATACCACAGGCGGATATTGATTTGAACATTGGCGGACACATTAACCAGAATGTGGGTTATGCAGGGGCTGCTACAAACATCCCCCCGCTGGATCATATTGTGCCATAGTAAAGTGCGGCACATGATAAGTAAGGCCCTCAGTTAATAGCTGAGGGCCTTTTTATTTATAACGAATACGGCCTTTACCGCAGATATAATTATTGTTTTGTGCTTATTACACAGGAGCCGCAGGGTATTTTATAGACCATAAACCGGAAACAGCGAGGGAAGGTCAGTTGCCTTTGTAGTTCCTCATCAAATATTTTTTACTTTAACTTTGAACTAACAAATTAATACAAATGAATACCGATATATTTTTTCAAAAGATTAGGACCTATCACAACATTTCCCAACAGGCGGAATTGGCATGGACAAATCTTTTGCATCAAAAAAAATATCATAAGCATGAGGATTTTGTAACTATTGGACAATATCCCAAAAAAATTGCTTTTGTAGTTAAAGGGCTTTTTTCTCAAAACTACATCAATGAGGATGGGAATATTGTTATTAAATATTTTTTTCCGGAGCAAAGAATGGCAGCTTCATTAAGTGCAATGTTAGCTAATAAAGCAAGTAAATTTTATATAACTGCAATTGAAGACACAACCGTTTTAGAATATGATTTTTTCGAATTTAAAAAATTATTTTCCACTTATCCCGACCTTGCATTGTTTTATATCGCTTACAACGATTTGCATTGGATAGTAGAAAAAGAACCTTTGGAAATTTCTATGCGGATTGAAACATCTGCCAAACGTTATGACGACTTTCTTAAAAGATATCCTGATCTTGTAAACCGACTAAAAAAACATCACATCGCTTCTTACTTAGGTATTACTCCAACACAATTGAGTAGAATTTTTCTCATCGATAAATAATTCTCCATTTTCTCAACATATGTAAAAGTTTAGGAAAAATAGTTCCCACATCTTTGTCTCATTAATTAACAATTAAAAAATTAAAAACATGGCAAAGAAAATTTTTATTAATCTGCCTGTCGCAGATTTACAAAAGTCAACAACCTTCTACACAGAGATCGGGTTTACAAACAATCCACAATTCACAGATGAAACGGCAGCTTGTATGGTACTGACCGATGAGATTTATGTGATGCTTTTAACGCATCTTAAATTTAAAGAATTTACAAAAAAAGAAATTGGAAATGCTTTCACAGCGGCATCAGTTATTAACTCTTTATCAGTAGACAGTGTAGATGAAGTAAACACAATGGCAGACAAAGCACATTCGGCAGGTGGTAAAGAAACGAACGAACCTAAAGACTATGGCTTTATGCAACAACGAAGTTTTCAAGACTTAGATGGGCACCTTTGGGAAGTGCTTTACATGGACGTAACAAAATTTCCAACCGAGTAATTTCCTAAGCTTAAACCTTATCTAAAGTGTCTGACTAATCTGGACTAAAATAAATCAGGCTTTTAGAATTACATCTAAAAGCCCTGATTGTTAAGTGGAGAATATCGGAGTCGAACCGATGACCTCTTGCATGCCATGCAAGCGCTCTAGCCAGCTGAGCTAATCCCCCTTATATTATTGTCGTCAACTTGCTGACCTTCCCGATTTTCATCGGGACGCTCTAGCCAGCTGAGCTAATCCCCCGTTTGGGATGGCAAAAGTAACAAAAAAGTTTTTGTGGGCAAATTTGTTTTTACAAAAACCAAAAGGTTATAAAACAGTAAAGCCTCCTGATGGGCAGGAGGCCTTTACTAACCAATTATAAACCTAAATTATGAGAAGACTTTTTTATCTTTTTTAATAAATCAACATCGCTGCTGATTTGATAGTGTAAAGGTAACACTAAATTTTTAACCTCCAAATCTTTTTTTGTAATTTTTATGTCACAAACAGCTAAAGTTTTTAATTAATCTATCTGTTTGATGTGATATTGGTAACAAATTTAACAAAATTTTAACATTTTTTAAAATTTGATTTTGAAAAATTTATGTTTTTTGTGAAAATTACAATCGATTTAATTTAATTTTTTTTGCAAATAAATGATTTGTTTAAGGCATTTAAATACAATTAACTTTATTTAACATCCGGCGCAACCATTTTTATGCTATTTTCATCTCTATTAAAACCCATTAAATGAAGTATACCCTTACAATTGCCGTATTTTTACTCGTTAGTTTTAACTTATCCGCGCAAACACTTACCATTAGTGGTACCGTGACCGATCAATACAAACACCCGGTACCCTTTGCTACGGTGTATGTAAAAAATACTACTAAAGGTACTTCGGCAAATAGCGACGGTAAATATCAGCTGCAGTTAGCTCAAGGAGAATATGAAATACTTTATCGTGCTATTGGTTTTCACCAGGAAAGCCGTAAAGTAACTGTAAAGGCCGACCAGGTTATTGATGTTTCGCTTGCCATCGAGGCTTATCAACTAAAAAATGTGAATATCCGTGCCGATGGGGAAGATCCTGCTTATGCAATCATTCGCAAAACCATAAAAAAGCGGCCCTACTATCTTAAAGAGGTTAATGCCTATAGTTGCGATGTTTATATTAAAGGATTGCAAAAACTATTAGCGGCACCCAAAAAGTTTTTAGGGAGGGATATTGAAAAAGTCGCGCGCGAAAATGGTCTTGATTCAAACCGTGCGGGAATCATCTACCTCTCCGAATCGCAATCAAAGCTCACCGTTATGCAGCCCGATAAAATGCACGAAGAGATGATATCGTCGAAAGTATCGGGTAGTAATAATGCATTCAGTTTTAACCGGGCATCTGATATTAAGGTAAACTTTTATGAAAGCCTGCAAAACTGGGAGGGATTAAGCAACCGGCCGCTTATTTCACCTATCGCTGCCAATGCCTTGTTTTATTACAGGTACAAATTATTAGGTACAATGGTTGAGAACGGCCAGACCATAAATAAGATACAGGTAATACCCCGCCGCGATTACGACCCGGTTTTTGAAGGTGTGATCTATATTATTGAAGATAGCTGGCGCCTGTACGGGATTGATATTTACATTACCAAAAAAGCGGGGATAAACTTTGTAGATACTTTAAAAGTTAACCAACAGTTTTACCCGGTAAATAAATCGATATGGATGCCCGCCTCTATGAAGTTTGCTTTTACCGGCGGCTTTTTCGGCTTTCGCTTTGGCGGATATTTTATTGCGATATATAAGGATTACGACCTGAACCCGGTGATCACCAAAAACGAGTTTAACGAGGTACTACGCATTACCAAAGAAGCGAATAAAAAGGATACCGCCTATTGGGATACCATAAGGCCAATACCCTTAACCGCTGAGGAAAAAACAGATTATAAAAAGAAACAGGTATTAGCCGATAAGCGGCAATCAAAGCCTTACCTTGATTCTATCGACCGGGTAAACAATAAGTTTAAGCTAACCGACTGGCTCATAGGTGGGGGATATAATCACCGTAACCGGTATGATAAGGAGTACTATCATTTTAGCTCGTTATTAGGTGCCACATCTTTTAACACGGTTGAGGGTTTTGTTATTGACTATGGCGCATCGTTTGTAAAGCAGATAGACAGTTTAAATAACAGGTTTTTACGTTTGGATGCCAAAATACGGTATGGCTTTGCCAGCGAAAAAGTACACGGAAGCATAGGCGGTAACCTTCCCCTGGGGGGCTATAATCTTGGTTTCAGGTTTGGATCGGATGTGTTGGATATCAATAATCAAAACTCGTTCAGTGCCTTACAAAATACCTTATACAGTTTAAAAGAGCGCGAAAACTTCGAAAAGTTTTATGATAAGCAATTTGCCGCCCTGTCATTGGGCCATCGTATTACAGGCGGATGGTTAGCTTCCGTTACTGCCGAACTATCAAAGCGGCAATGGTTATCAAATACCACATCGTTCGCTTTCCGTAAAGAGGGACAGCACACCAGTAATAACCCTTTTAAGCCATTTAGCGATGAGCCCCTGTTTGGTACCAGCAACGCATTTAAGCTTGGCTTGCGTACCACCTACGATTTTAGCAACAAGTATGAAACGCTGCCCACAGGCAGGCGCTATTATCCTTCTGAATACCCCACACTGGGTCTGAGCTATGTATTGGGTGTAAAGGGAGTATTAGGTTCGGGTGTTGATTACAGCCAGCTGTCTGTTGATCTTACAAAGTCCGACATTAACATGGGATTGTATGGTAAAACATCGTTTTATATTAATGCAGGTGCTTTTTTTAACGTGAACAGTATTTACTTTACCGATTATAAGCACTTTGCAGGTAACCAGCTACAATTATATGAGCCGGGTATTAACCACTTTTTATTGTTGCCATATTACCAATTCAGCACACCCGATAAATACTTTGAAGCACACCTGGAGCATAACTTTTCAGGCTTTATTATGAATAAGATTCCACTCATCAGGAAATTGAAGCTACAGGAAATAGTGGATGTGAATTACCTGTCGACCCCCGGATTACATAACTATACCGAGGTTGGTTTCGGGCTCCAGTACCTGTTCATCAGGGCCATGTATGGCATCTCTTATGATAACGGAGTGAAGTTGGGTACCGGTTTTCGTTTTTATATCGGGGGCAGACCGGCTCAAAGGCGCCGGTAAATAAAAAAGCATCCCGCTCATAAATGGTGGGATGCTTTTTTAAGGTATTTAATGTTTATAAAGCTTCACTATCGCGCAATGCTTTTATTTCGTCATGCGCCGCCATTTGTATAGCCGCTTGCCGCGAAATGATCTCGTTTAAAAATGCCGGCAGTTCGTCATCTTCAAGCGCGGTTCTGTAAGCCCGTTTCGCCGCGTCTTCGCCGCGTTCGCAATTTTCAAGCACTGCCTGTCGGCTATGGCCCGTAAATGCCGCTTTTACATCCATCCAGGCGCGATAAATTTTGCCGCTTGTTGTTGTATCTGTCGGTATATCTTCGCCCAATGCCTGCAGCTCGGTGCCCAGTTCCATTTTAAACTGGTGGCTTTCTCCTACCATCCGCGCGAATAGGGTCTTCAGGTCCTCATCACCCTCTTCTAACTCTTTAATGGCACGCTCATAACCTTCTATACGATCATTGTTGATCTGTATCAGATCGGTTAAAATGTCTAATGTTGCTTCCTTGGTTTCCATAATTTGATGTTTTATATTATCTACAACAGGGAAATAAACATAGTGTTTAAATTAATTTATTTAATTA
>Ga0070659_100000415_pt1 | contig 32411 bp, 29 predicted proteins | sample KBSC23metaG_FD_64666 | JGI IMG/M metagenome (GOLD analysis project Ga0070659, IMG submission 64666) | Corn rhizosphere microbial communities from Kellogg Biological Station, Michigan, USA - KBS C2-3 metaG | ecosystem: Host-associated > Plants > Roots > Rhizosphere > Soil ... | reverse complement strand
GCTCGTCCCCCCCGGAGTCGGATCTCGCGACGGCCCCCGCCTACCCCCCCGGGCGGGGGCCGTCTCATTTCTCCGTTTTCATCCACCGTGCCGGCTCCCGGTGGCGTCGTCCACAGAACCGGCCGGCAGTCGCCGGCGAGTCCGCTTGCCCGGGCAGGGTGGCCGCGGAGGTGGCATGGCGGCGACGGTGGCGGTGATCGGTGGTGCGGGTTCGCGTGCCGTGGAGGTGGCGCTGCGGGCGTGCGCCGTCGCCGGCGTGACGGCAACGTCGCTGGGCGAGGCCGCCCAACTCGCCCGGCTGTGGCGGTCCGCGACCGCGGTGCTGATCGCCGCGAGCGCGCAGCACTGGGCGCCGGCCCTGCCGCGTCGAGCGTCCGTCGCCGTCCTCGACGACTCGGCCGCCGGCGAGCTCGACGCGTGGCGATTCGCGGTGCAGGTCGGTGCCGAGACCGTGTTCGCGCCCGAGCAGGATCCCCGCCGCCTGGTCGACTGGCTCGCGCTGGCGGCAGAGCCGGCCGGCCCGCGGGCCGCCGTCGTCGGTGTCTTCGGCGCCTGCGGTGGTGCCGGAGCGTCGACGCTGGCCGCGGCCATGGCCCTGCGGGCCGGCTCCGCGGCCCGGGTCACCCTCGTCGATGCGGACCCGGGTGGCGGCGGCATCGACGTGCTGCTCGGCATCGAGACCGAGCCCGGCGCGCGCTGGCCCGACCTGTGCGGCAGCCGCGGCGTGGTCGCGGCTGACGTGCTCGCCGAGGCGCTGCCGCGGGCCGGCGGTGTCGCGGTCCTGTCTTGGCGGCCGGGCCCTGCGCCGGAGATGGCCGTCGACGCCATGGACGCAGTGCTGTCGGCGGCGATCCGCGGCAGTGACCGCGTCGTCGTCGACTTGCCGCGCAGCCCCGACGACGCGGCGGTCGCCGCAGCGCGGCACTGTGACCACCTGCTGTTGGTGGCGCCGGCCTCGGTCCGGGCGGTCGCCGCTGCCGCCGCGGCGGTGGCGCGCTGGACGACCGCGAGCGCCGAGGTCGGCCTGGCGGTCCGCCACCCCGGACCCGCCGATCTCACACCGAGCGCGGTCGCCGATGCCCTCGATCTGCCGTTGCTCGGGGTCGTCCCGACCGACCCGCGGCTCGCCAACCTCGGCGATCGAGGGCGGTTCGTGCGGGCGCTCGGCCGGTCGCCCGTCGGCGGCGCGGCGGCAACGATCACCTCCGCTCTCGAGCGGCTGCGAGCCGTCGTGTGAGCGGCGGGTTGCTCGACGACGTACGGCGCGAGCTGCCGGCCGTCGCCGGGCCCGACGACCTCAGGCACCTCGCCTCGATCGTGCGCGACCGGACCGGCCCGGCCGGGACCGAAGGCGTCTGGGAGACCGTCGGCCGGCTGGCGGGCGAGGTGCTCGGTGCCGGGCCGCTCGAGGATCTGTTGCACCGAGACGGGGTGACCGACGTCCTCGTCAACGGACCGGGCGAGGTCTGGATCGATCGTGGTCGGGGCGTCGAGCCCGCCGGGGTGCGGCTCGACGACGAGGCGGCGATCCGTGCGCTCGCCGTACGACTCGCGGCCTCGTGCGGTCGGCGGCTCGACGATGCGAGCCCGTTCGCCGACGCCCGGCTGCCAGACGGCACCCGGGTGCACGCGGTCCTGCCCCCGGTGTCTCCGCAGGGGACGTGCGTGTCGTTGCGCATCCCGCCCCGGCGCGGCTTCACCCTCGACCGTCTCGTCGGCCTGGGTGCCCTCCCGGAGCCGGGCGCCGAGATCTTGCGGCGGGTGGTGGCCGCCCGGCTCGCGTTCGTGGTCGTCGGCGGGACCGGGAGCGGCAAGACGAGCGTGTTGTCGGCGCTCCTGTCCGCGGTCGCGCCCAGCGAGCGGCTGGTTCTCGTCGAGGACGCGGCCGAGCTGCGGCCGGAGTCCCCGCACGTCGTCCGCCTCGAAGCCCGTGCGCCCAATGTCGAGGGAGTCGGCGCGGTCACGCTCGACGCGCTCGTGCGGCAGGCGCTTCGGATGCGGCCGGACCGGCTCGTCGTCGGCGAGGTCCGGGGCCGGGAGGTGGTCGACCTGCTCGCCGCGCTCAACACCGGGCACAGCGGCGGCGCGAGCACGGTGCACGCCAACGGCGTCGAGCAGGTGCCCGCGAGGTTCGAGGCGATGGCGACCGCGGCCGGTCTCGATCGAGCGGCGACCCACGCGCAGCTCGGCGCCGGCCTCGACGCCGTCGTCGCGTTGGCTCGGGCACCCGACGGGCGCCGGCGAGTCACCGGCGTCGCCGTGCTGCAGAGCACCGACGGGTGGGTGCGCGCGGTGCCTGCCTACGCGTTCTCCGATGCAGGCGTGCGCGCCGGGCCCGGTGCCGACGAGCTCGAACGCCGGCTGGCGCGCGGATGCTGAGCGCGCTGGCCGCGCTGCTGGGGGGCCTTGCGGTCGGGCTCTGGCGTGGTGACTCGGCGACCGCACGAGTCGTGCCGCCGGCCGAGCCGGCGCTCGCCCGCGCCATCCGGCGGCTGCACGCGCGGATGACGCGGCGGCGCCGGTTCCGCCGCCGGGAACGGGAGTCCGTCGCGCTGGTCCGGGCGTTGGCGGCGGAGCTGCGCTCCGGAGCTCCGGAGTCGGCGGCGTTCGCCGCCGCCGCGTCGAGCACGGCGACGGCCGGCGGCTCGCTTGCGCCGGTCCTCGCGCCCGCGGTGGCCGCCGTCGCTCGGGGTGCGGCGCTCGCGACCGAGTTGGGCCGGGTTGCCGGTGAGCCGGGAGCCGGCCGGTTGGCGCCGGTCGCGGCGGCCTGGGCGGTCGCCTCCCGGCACGGGTCGCCGATGACCGGACTGCTCGACCGGCTCGCCGACGCCTACGACGACGAAGACACGGTGCGCGCCGACCTCGCGGCGAGCGTCGCCGGCTCGCGGGCGTCGATGGTGCTCCTGGCCGGGCTGCCGTTCGCCGGGCTGGCTCTCGGCGCCGCGGTCGGTGCGCATCCCTGGGCGTGGCTGCTCGGCGGTCCGGTCGGTTGGCTCGTCTGTGTCCTCGCGACCGCGTTCGACGTGGCCGGCGTCGCGTGGACCCGGTGGCTGCTGCGCGGCCGGCCGTGAGTGCACTTGCCGCCGTGCTCGCGGCGCTCGCGCTCGTCCTCTGGCGCGGCCGTCCTGCCCGCGCCCGCGATCGTCTGTCCGCCGGCGCGCCTCGCACCGGCACGCCTCGCCGCGGCGCGCGCCGCGAGGAGCGAGTGCGCGACGCCGGGTCGGTGGTCGACGCGCTTGCGGTCGCGCTCGCGGTCGATCTCATGGCGGCGTGCCTCGAAGCCGGCGTGCCGCTGCCGGCGGCGTTGAGTGCCGCGTCGACCGTGGCCGGATCGCGCTGCGCCGCGGCGCTGGAGTCGACGGCGGCCGCGTTGCGACGGGGCGCGGATTCGAATGCTTGGGCGGCGTGCGATGCGACGCCGCAACTGGCTCTCGTCGTACGCATCTGCCGGCGGATCAGCACCACCGGCGCCGCGGCGGCTGAGGACCTGCGGCGGCTCGCCGCGGAGTTGCGACGGGCGGATCACGCCGAGCAGCGGCGGCGGGCCCAGCGTGCCGGGGTCTGGGTCGTGCTGCCGCTGGGGTTGTGCTTCCTGCCCGCATTCGTGTTGCTCACCGTCGTGCCGGTCGTCACTGCGTTGCTGCCGGCGCTGCGCTGAGTGCGTCCACAACGGACCTCGCTGGCGTCCAGGCGCACAACCTCCCGCCGCGATCCCCTGCCGGGCGCCCGGCCGGCCGAGGCTGGCAACGCCCCCCGTTCGGGGAGCCCGGACCGGCCGGCCGCCGGATGCTGAGGAGAGTCATGCGGCGACTCACGGAACGAGCTCGACGAGGTCGGACGATGAGCCGGGTGCGCTCGGCGGCGCACGGTGACGTGGGGATGTCCACCGCCGAATACGCCGTCGGCACGGTGGCGGCGTGCGGCTTCGGCGCCATCCTCTACAAGATCTTGACCAGCGGCTTCGTCGTGCATCTGTTGGAGAGCCTCATCGGCCGCGCGTTGCACTTCGGGTTCTGACCTCGTGAAAGCGGCAACGGTTGGCTGGCGGCGCTTCGCGCCGCCGGCCGCCGCCCGACCCCGTGACGGCGGCATGGTCACCGCCGAGCTGGCCGTCGCGATTCCGACCCTGCTGCTCGTCCTGTCCGTCTGCCTCGGCGTGGTGTCCGTCGTGACGACCCGATTGCGCTGCATGGACGCAGCGGCGGTCGCGGCGCGGCTCGCGGCGCGTGGCGAGGCAAGCGAGACGGTCCGCGCCGAGACCGGGGCGCTCGTGCCGCGAGCGGCGGTCGACGTTCGTCGATCGGCGCCCGGGTTCGTCGCGGTCGACGTGCGGCAACGCGTCCGGCTGCCGGTCGTCGGCCTGCTGTTACCGGGCGTCACCGTGGCGGCGCACCTCGTCGTGCCGGACGACACCGCACCGGTCGCCCCGTTCGGGGCCCCGCGGTGACCGCCGCTCTCCGCCGACGGCTCGGGGAGGCCGACGGCTCGGCAACGGTCCTGGTCGTCGCGGTGCTCGCGGTGCTGGCCGTCGCGACCGGTCTGGTGGTGGAGACCGGCCTGTCGATCGCGGCCCGCCACCACCTCGCCGCGGTCGCCGACAGCGCGGCTCTCGCCGCGGCCGCGGCCGTCGACGCCGGTCGGTCGCGGGCATGTGGAGCAGCCGCGGAGCTGGCCCGGCGCAACGGCGCCACCATCACGAACTGCCTCGTTGCGGGGCCGGTGGTCACGGTGCGGCTGAGCGCTCGTGTCGGCTGGCCGTTGGCATGGTTGGGCCCGTTGGCGCTCAACTCCCGCGCTGGCCCAGCCGACACAAATACGGATCTTTCCGGGCAACCGGAAGCGCCGTCGTAACCTACGAGTTGAGGTGTCGTTGAGGGGACAGACACCGCTGGGAGGGAGCACGAGCAGCATGGCCGCCACGGGGACCGGCAGCAACGGCGCGGGATTCCTCCCGCCGCCGATCGCCGCCACGTCCAGCCCGTTCGGAGCCATGCTCGGGCTCGCCCTCCGCCGCCCGGGTGGCCGGCGCGCCGGGTCGTTGTTCACGGCGTTGCTGCTGCTCGCCGGAGTCGGGATGTTCGCGTTCCCCGCGTTCACCGACCTCTACGGCAACTTCCAGCAGCGACATGTCCAGGATCGCTCCGCGAGCCCGCAGTTCCAGACCGAGTACCTCGAGCACAAGGTCAAGGTCGGCGACGGTCTCACCCGGCTGATCATCAACAACGACCGCATGCACGTGAACGTCATGGTCGTGGAAGGAACCTCGCTCGCGGCGTTGCAGGCCGGTGCCGGGCACTACGTCAACACGCCGTTCCCGTGCGAACAGGGCAATGTCGGCATCGCCGGGCACCGCACGACCTACGGCCGGCCGTTCAACAAGATCGACCTGATGCACACCGGTGACAAGGTCGACCTGATCACGCCGTTCGCGCGGTGCACCTATCGGGTGGAACCGGGTTTCGACGGCCACTCAAACCCGTGGGTAGTTCTGCCGAATGCCTATGAAGTGGTGAGCCAACAGGGTGATCTGGGAACGGGGCACTGGCTCACGTTGACCAGTTGCCACCCGAAAGGCAGCGCGAGCCACCGCATCGTTTTGCGCCTGCGGCTGGTCAAAGTGACGCCGCTTCCCCTCAAGACCTCCAAGGGCAAGTGATGACGAACAGACTGCGGCTCGCGGCGCGCCTGGCGCTCGCGGTGGGTATTACCGGCTCCGTCGTGGGCCTGAGCATCGGACCGGCCGGCGCTGCGGTCTCCGCACTCAGCGTCAACCCGGGCAGCTCGATCACCGCCAACACGACCGTCACGATCTCGGCGAGCAGCGGCAAGACCGGCGTCCTCGCGACCGGCTCGCGGACGCTCACCCTCGCCCTCACCACCCCCGACGGCACCCGCTACTCGTGGCCCTCGAAATCCGTTCCGAACACCCAGGACGGGACCATCAGCGGCAGCTTCTCGACCCTCGCTCCGCCGTGGGCGAGCAGCGGGGTGGCCGCCGCCAACGGGCAGTACACGGTCACGGCGACCGACGGCTCGTCCACGTCGAAGACCGCTCTGGTCACGCTCGCCGTGCCGCCGTCGGACGTCACCGGGTTCGACGGCTCGGCCAGCGGCTCGGTGGCCACGTTCACCTGGGCGGCCAACCCCGACAACGTGCCGGACTTCGCCGGCTACCTGATCAGCGACAGCGCCGGCAGCGTCAAGATCGCGCCCAACTCGGGTGCCTGCGACGCGAGCAGCTGCGGCGTGAGCATCGACTACGGGTCCGCGGCCCAAGGTCAGACCTACTCGTTCTCGATCGTCGCGCTCCGCCTCAAGGGCCCCGGCTCGTCCGGGACCGTTGCCTCGGCGGACCCCGCCACCACCACGGTGGCTTTTCCGGCACCGCCGAGCCCGGCACCGAGCAGCAGCGACGGCTCCGGGACGACCGGCGGCGGCTCGACCGGTGGTGACAGCAGCGGCGGCAGCACGACCGGTGGCAGCACCGGCGGCTCGACAAGCGGCGGCACCGTCGACTCGAGCGGCTCGTCCACCTCGGCCGGCGGTACCCACGGCCGGGTGCTGACCGGCAAGAACCCGGGCGCCGACCTCGGCCGATACCTGCCGACGGTGACCGCGGGCGCCGCGCCGAACCTGCCGTCCGTGATCACCGAGATCAAGCCGATCCCGCAGGGCACCTACAAGCCGACGCTGGCCTACCCGGACCAGACGCTCACCTCGTCGTCGACCAAGAAGGTGCCCGGCGGCACGATCAGCGCGGTCGGCAACGACATCGTCAAGGTGCTCAACCTGCGCACGCTGTGGACCTCGCTCGCCGGGGCCGTGCTGCTGCTGCTCGTCGCCGCGCACCTGCGCACTTGGCTGGACGGCATCGACACCACCGACTGAGCCGGCCCGCACACGCGACCTCGCTCGCCCGTACGCGCGACTTCGCCCGCCCGTAAACGCGACTTCGGAGGGCTGGCGACCAGTCTTGTCGACTTTCGTCGGCGTGTCGTGGTCACCAGCCCTCCGAAGTCGGCGGGGAGCTGAGGGCTGCTAACGAAGGCGGTCTAGCGGGGGCGGTCTAGCGGAGGCGGTGGCGCCCACCCGTCAGTGTCGTACGGTCGCCACGCGTCGTACGCGTCGTTTCGGTCGGGTACGCGCTCTCGTCGCTGATGTCGGCGCTGCGCTCGTCCTCCAGCTCGCGCTCGAGGCGCTCGTTGTGCGCGCGCAGCGCGTCCGTCTCGGCCGCGGACTCGCGGGCCGCCGCCCGGCGCTCGATCCGACGCCGGCGCGAGCGCCCGATCCCGCCGGTGATCATGAGTACGCCGAGGGCGAAGACGATCCCGAGGACGGCGCCGGCGATGAACAACCCGCCCAGCGTCAGGTGGTCGATCGGCTGGTTGAACGCGATCGCGGGCGTGACGTGGTCGTTCTGGACGACGGCATCCACGGCCAACGCGGTACATGCGCACACGAGCAGCAGTCCGAGCAGGATCATCGGACGCACCTTTCTGGTCGGACGACTGTGACGGATCCGACATACCCCTACCGCCGCGCCGTCACGCCTGATCCGGAACCCACCCGAAAGAGCGTTACGCGGCAGTGTCGTGGTTCAATGCGACGCTGGCGGGTAGCGCCGCAGAAGCCGTACCGACGTGGCTATGTTCGAGCCTGCTGGAGGACGAAGTGGACCTGTCCCTGTCGACACGAACCGAGGGTGACCGCACTGTCGTGACGGTCGGCGGCGAGATCGACGTCTACACCGCCCCCAAGCTGCGCGAGCAGCTCATCGACCTGGTTTCGAGCGGCAACTACCACCTGGTCGTCGACATGGAGAACGTCGACTTCCTCGACTCCACCGGCCTCGGCGTCCTGGTCGGCGGGCTCAAGCGGGTGCGCGCGCACGAAGGCTCGTTGCGGCTGGTGTGCACCCAGGAGCGCATCCTCAAGATCTTCCGCATCACCGGCCTCACCAAGGTGTTCCCGATTCACGCCTCGGTCGACGAGGCCCTCGCTGCGACTGACTGACCGGCTCCTCACGATGCCGGTCGTCGACGTCAGCTTCTCCGCGCTCCCCGCCCACGTGCGGACGGCGCGGCTCGTCGCGCTCGCCGTCGCCCGGCGAGCCGGCGTCGACGAGGACCTGCTCGACGAGGTGCGGCTGGCCGTGGGCGAGGCGTGCTCCCGCGCCGTCGGCGTCAACGGCGACCAGTCGCCGAGCTCCGCCGTACGGATGACCCTCTCCGACGAGCAGTCCAAGTTCACCGTCGAAGTCGTCGACGTCGGGCCACTCGAGACGGGCGCCGCCGATCCCGATCTCGACACGCTCAACCCGGAGCAGCTGTCCGCCCCCGCCGACGGCGGCGACGTGCTGCCCGACCTGCCGCCCGGCTTCGGGCTCGCCGTCATCAGCGGGCTGGTCGAGGAGTTCAGCGTGAGCAGCGAAGGTGACGGCACCCACGTCCGGATGAGCTGGCCGGCGATCGGCGGCGTCGGCAGCGTCGAGACCTAGAGACCCGGAGACCCGGAGACTCGGAGACCTCGTTTCTCGGGCTCCGCCCGCTAGCCGCTACACTCCATCCCCGGCCGGGGCGCGTCCTTACGTGTCTGCCCCGCGACACGACGCCAGCATGCCCCGACCGGGAGGACACTGATGTCCCCGCACGTACTCGCCGCCGACGCTACGCACGTCCACGGGGGTGACTACGGCATCCTCGTCGTGGTCGCCGTCGTCGCCGCGTTCGCCCTGGCGGTCGCCGGCTTCTTCGCCCGCGAGGTCCTCGCCACCGACCAGGGTTCGGTCAAGATGCAGGACATCGCCCGCGCCGTCCAAGAGGGCGCGGCCGCCTATCTGCGGCGGCAGTTCACCACGTTGGCGCCGTTCGCGGTCGTCATCTTCGCGCTGCTGTTCATCCTCCCGGCCGAGACGACCGGCTCGCGGATCGGCCGCTCGTTCTTCTTCCTGATCGGCGCGGGGTTCTCGGCGGTCGTCGGCTTCGTCGGCATGACGTTGGCAACCCGGGCGAACGTGCGAATGGCCGCCGCGGCTCAGAGTTCCGGTGCGCGGCCGGCGATGCGGGTCGCTTTCCGATCGGGCGGCGTCGTCGGCATGCTGACCGTCGGCCTCGGCCTGCTCGGCGCCAGCGTCGTCACGCTGATGTTCAACGAGCACGCGCCGCAGGTGCTCGAAGGCTTCGGCTTCGGTGCCGCGTTGCTCGCGATGTTCATGCGTGTCGGCGGCGGCATCTTCACCAAGGCGGCCGACGTCGGCGCCGACCTCGTCGGCAAGGTCGAGCAGGGCATCCCCGAAGACGACCCGCGCAACGCCGCCACCATCGCGGACAACGTCGGTGACAACGTCGGCGACTGCGCCGGCATGGCCGCCGACCTGTTCGAGTCCTACGCCGTCACCCTCGTCGCCTCGCTGATCCTGGGCAAGGTCGCGTTCGGCATGCAGGGCCTGGTCTTCCCGCTCATCATCCCGGCCGTCGGCGTCATCACCGCCATCCTCGGCGTCATCGTCACCGCACCGCGCGAGGGTGACCGGTCCGGCCTGACCGCGATCAACCGCGGCTTCTTCATCTCCGCGATCGTCTCCGCGATCCTCGTGTTCATCGTGGCGTTCACCTACCTGCCGTCGTCGTTCTCGAAGCTGACCGGCGCGACGGCGGAGGTCACTCACCTCGACGGCAACCCGCGGGTGACGGCGTTCCTCGCCGTACTGATCGGGCTCATCCTCGCCAGCGCGATCCAGGTGCTGACCGGCTACTTCACCGAGACCGACCGCAAGCCGGTGCAGGAGATCGGCCGAGCATCGCTGACCGGACCGGCGACGGTGATCCTCGGCGGCATCTCGGTCGGCCTGGAGTCCGCGGTCTACTCCGCCGTGCTCATCGGCGGCGCCGTCTACATCGCCTTCCTGCTCGGCCATGGCGTCACCGTGCTCGCATTGTTCGCGGTCGCGCTCGCCGGCACCGGCCTGCTCACCACGGTCGGCGTCATCGTCGCGATGGACACGTTCGGCCCGATCTCCGACAACGCGCAAGGCATCGCCGAGATGTCCGGCGACGTGGACGCCGACGGCGCCCTCGTCCTGACCGCACTCGACGCGGTCGGCAACACGACCAAGGCCATCACGAAGGGCATCGCGATCGCGACCGCCGTGCTCGCGGCCACCGCGCTGTTCGGATCGTTCGCGACCGATGTCCGCGAGGAGAAGTTGAAGCAGAGCTCGGACTTCGTGTTCGCGTTGTCGGTCAACAAGCCCAACGTGCTGTTCGGCTTGATCCTCGGTGCGTCGGTCGTGTTCCTGTTCTCCGGCCTGGCCATCAACGCGGTCGCCCGCGCGGCCGGCCGGGTCGTGCTGGAGGTCCGCGACCAGTTCCGCAACAACCCTGGGATCATGGACGGCACGGTGCGTCCGGACTACGCGCGGGTGGTCGACATCTGCACGAAGGACTCGCTGCGTGAGCTCGCGACTCCCGGTCTGCTGGCGTTGCTCGCGCCGATCGCGACGGGCTTCTGGCTCGGCTGGGAGCCGCTCGGTGCCTACCTCGCCGGCGCGATCGCGGCCGGCGTGCTGATGGCCATCTTCCTGGCCAACTCCGGCGGCGCCTGGGACAACGCGAAGAAGCTGGTCGAGGACGGCAACTACGGCGGCAAGGGCTCCGAAGCGCACGCCGCGACCGTCATCGGCGACACGGTCGGCGACCCGTTCAAGGACACCGCCGGCCCGGCGCTCAACCCGCTGATCAAGGTGATGAACCTCGTCGCGCTGCTGATCGCGCCGACGGTCGTGAAGTACGGCGTCCATGGCCAGCACGAGAACACCGCGGTGCGGGTCGTCGTCGGCGTCGTCGCGCTCGGCCTCATCGTGGGCGCGATCGTCGTCAGCAAGCGCCGCTCGGTCGACATGGCCTACACCGCCCCCGCCGTGGAGACGGCCTCCGCGCCGTAACCGCACGCTCCTCGCCGCCCGGTCCGCGTAGTGTCGGGCGGCGATGAGCCAGATGTCGTTGTTCTCGGCGGCCGCGCGGGAGCCGCGGGTCACCGATCTCGACGGCCTGCTCGCCGGCCCGGGGCAGGTGGTGCGTCGCGGCGCGACCGCGCGGATCTCCGTCGTCGTGACCGACGAGTGGCGGGTCGGCGTGCTGACGGCCGAGCTGGCGACGATCGACATCACCGCCGAGCACGAGGCCGCCGAGCCGGGCAGTACGACGGTGCGCACCCCGTGGCTCGCCGAGCTGCGCCCGGTGGCCGACGCGTGGACCGCCGGAGCGGTCAAGCGGCCGCCCGCCGGCTGGGCGCTCGACGGGGCCCGGCTGCGCTGGTGGTGCCTCGCCGCGGGCTGGGGGCAGCCGGGGCTGTATAGCCTTGCGCTCGGCGTGAGCGACGAACCGGCCTGGCAGCCGATCGGAGCCGCGCTGGCGGCGAGCGGCGTGCCGGGGGTGCTCGTCGGGCCGCGCGCGGACGGACCGGCGTACCGGGTGGTCGGGCAGCGGCGGCTCGCCCGGCTCCGCGAGCTCGTCGGCGATCCTCCCGACGGGGCGCCGGAAGCGGCATGGCCCACACTGATCCCCCGATGAACGCAGACGACGGAGAGCGAGACAACGTGGCACGGGCGAGTACGGCGCCGGCCGGCGGGACCACCCGCCGGTTGGTCATCGTCGAGTCACCGGCGAAGGCGCGGACCATCGCCGGCTACCTCGGCCCCGGTTACGTCGTCGAGTCGTCCATCGGGCACATCCGCGACCTGCCGAAGAGCAGCGCCGAGATCCCGGCGGACAAGAAGAAGGAGCCGTGGGCCCGGCTCGGCGTCGACGTCGACCACGACTTCGAGCCGCTGTACGTCGTCAACCCGGACAAGAAGCAGCAGGTCGCGAAGCTCAAGGCGGCGATGCGCGACGCCGACGAGCTGCTGCTCGCCACCGACGAGGACCGCGAGGGCGAGGCGATCGCCTGGCACCTGCTCGAGGTGCTCAAGCCGCGGATCCCGGTGCGCCGCATGGTGTTCCACGAGATCACGCCGCAGGCGATCCAGGCCGCCGTCGAGTCGCCGCGCGAGATCAACCGTTTCCTCGTCGACGCGCAGGAGACCCGGCGCATCCTCGACCGCCTCTACGGCTACGAGGTCTCGCCGGTGCTCTGGAAGAAGGTCATGCCGCGGCTGTCCGCCGGCCGGGTGCAGTCGGTCGCGACCCGGCTGCTGGTCGAGCGCGAGCGAGCCCGGATGCGCTTCCGCAGCGCCGACTACTGGGACCTCGAAGCGACCTTCGACACCGGTGCCGCGGAGGAGCCGAATGCCTTCACCGCGACGCTTGTCGCCCTCGACGGCAAGCGGGTCGCCACCGGTCGCGACTTCTCCGAGATCGGCGAGCTGACCGCCGACGTCGTGCGCCTCGACGCCGACGCGGCGGGTGCGCTCGCCGCGCGGCTGACCGGCAGCGAGTTCAGCGTCCGCTCGGTCGAGGAACGCCCGTACCGCCGGTCGCCGTACCCGCCGTTCATGACCAGCACGCTGCAGCAGGAGGGCAGCCGCAAGCTGCGGTTCCCGGCGAGCGTCACCATGCGGCTCGCGCAACGGCTCTACGAGAACGGCTACATCACCTATATGCGGACCGACTCGACCACGCTGTCGGACACCGCGTTGACCGCCGCGCGGACACAAGCCCGCGAGCTGTACGGCGACGCGTACGTGCCGGAGCAGCCGCGGCGCTACGAACGCAAGGTGAAGAACGCGCAGGAGGCGCACGAGGCGATCCGTCCGGCGGGTGACCGCTTCCGCACCCCCGGCGAGTTGCGCGCCGACCTCAGCGGCGACGAGTACCGGCTCTACGAGCTCATCTGGCAGCGCACCGTCGCGTCGCAGATGTCCGACGCGACCGGCCAGTCGGTGAGCGTTCGGGTCGCCGGCGCCAGTGACTCCGGCGAAGACGCCGAGTTCGCGGCGAGCGGCAAGACGATCACGTTCCCCGGGTTCCTGCGTGCCTACGTCGAGGAGACCGACGACGAGTCGACCGACCGCGACGATCGCGAGCGCCGGCTGCCGGTGCTGGCTCGCGACCAGGCGTTGACCGCGGCCGGCATCGAGCCGCAGGCGCACGCGACCAACCCGCCCGCCCGCTACACCGAGGCGAGCCTCGTCAAGGCGCTCGAAGAGCTCGGCATCGGCCGCCCGTCGACCTACGCCGCCATCCTTTCGACGGTGCAGGACCGCGGCTACGTGTTCAAGCGCGGCACCGCGCTGGTCCCGTCGTTCACCGCGTTCGCCGTCGTCGGCCTGCTCGAACAGCACTTCGGCCGGCTGGTCGACTACGGGTTCACCGCGTCGATGGAGGACGACCTCGACGACATCGCGAACGGCCAGCGCGAGCGCGTGCAGTGGCTGACCGACTTCTACTTCGGCGGCAGCGCCGACGAATCGGCGCAGGGCCTCAAGGAGCTCGTGCACGTCCGGCTCGGCGAGATCGACGCGCGCGAGGTCAACTCGATCCCGATCGGCGCCGACGGCGACGGCGTTTCGATCGTCGTCCGCGTCGGCCGCTACGGACCCTACGTCCAGCGGGGCGACGACCGGGCGAGCGTTCCCGACGACCTGCCGCCCGACGAGCTGACGGTCGAGAAGGCGTTGGCGTTGCTGGAAAAGCAGAGCGACGAACGGTTGCTCGGCCAGGACCCGGCCACCGGCGAGCCGGTGCTGGTGCGCGCGGGTCGCTACGGTCCCTACGTCACGACCCAGCCGCTCGACGGCGGCGACGCGCGCACCGCCTCGTTGTTCGCGTCGATGTCGACCGAGACGGTCACGCTCGACGACGCGCTGCGGTTGCTGTCGTTGCCGCGCGTGCTCGGCCAGGTCGACGGCGAAGACGTCACCGCACAGAACGGCCGCTACGGACCCTACGTGCGGCGCGGCACGGAGTCGCGGTCGCTCGGCTCCGAAGAGGAGATCTTCACCGTGTCGCTCGACGGCGCGCTCGCGTTGCTGGCCCAGCCGAAGACGCGCGGTCGGCGAGCGGCGGCCGAACCGTTGCGCGAGCTCGGCGCCGATCCCGCGTCCGGCAAGCCGGTCGTCGTACGGGAAGGCCGGTTCGGCCCCTACGTCACCGACGGCGAGACCAACGCGAGCCTGCGCAAGGGCGACAGCATCGAGGAGATCACGATCGAACGGGCAGCCGAGCTGCTCGCCGAGCGGCGGGCGAAGGGCCCCGCCGAGCCGCGCAAGCGGGCGGCCAAGCGCGCCGCGCCGGCCAAGAAGACCGCGAAGAAGGCGGCGAAGAAGACCGCGAAGAAGGCTGTGCGCAAGTCGCCGGAGTGACACCGGAACGGTCGTTACAGTGGCACGTACGGGACCCCGTACACGGAGTGAGGACATCGACCGACCCCGCCGCTTCTTCGCCAACGGCGCACACGTCCGCCGGCTGACCGAGGTCGCGGCGGCACCGCCGAGCGAAGCCGAGGTCCGGCACGTCCTGGCGCTCAAGCCGTTCCGGCGGCTCTGGATCTCGCTGTCGCTGTCGAGCCTCGGCGACTGGCTCGGCTTCCTCGCCACCACGTCGCTGGCCCAGCAACTGGTCGGCAGCTACTCCGCGAAGCTCTATGCGATCGGCGGCGTGCTGTTCGTCCGGCTGCTGCCGGCGTTGTTCATCGGCCCGATCGCGGGCGTGTGGGCGGACCGGTTCAATCGCCGTACGACGATGGTCGTCACCGATCTGTTGCGCTGCGGGTTGTTCATCTCGATCCCGTTGCTGCAGACGTTGCCGTGGTTGTTCGCCGCGACGTTCCTCATCGAGTGCGCCAGCTTGTTCTGGATCCCGGCGAAGGAAGCCTCGATCCCGAACCTCGTGCCGCGCAACCGGCTCGAGTCGGCGAACCAGCTCGCGCTTGTCACGACGTACGGATTCGGCGCGGTCGCGGCGGTCGTGTTCTCGGCGCTGTCGTTCGTCAACCGGGTGCTGGCCCACGAGTTCTCGTTCTTCCGCACCAACCCGGTGAACCTCGCGCTCTATCTCGACGCGGCCACGTTCCTGGTGTCCGCGTTGACGATCCTCGGGCTGTCCGAGCTGAGCTCGGCGCGTCCCCGCGGGCTTGCGGCGCAAGGCGCGCAGCAGCCCGGAGTGCTCACCTCACTGCGCGAGGGGCTGAGCTTCCTCGGCGGCGAGCGCTGGCTGCGCGGTCTCGTCCTCGGTGTCTCGGGTGCGACCGCGGCGGGCGCGGCGGTCATCGGTCTGTCGCGGGTGTTCGCCGACGACCTCAAGGGCGGCAACGCGGCGTACGGCGTCCTGTTCGGCACGGTGTTCGTCGGCCTCGCGGCCGGCATGTTCCTCGGGCCGCGCGTACTCGGTCACTTCCCGCGCCGCCGGGCGGTCGGCGTGTCGATCGTGTGCGCGGGAATCGCGCTCGCGATCGACGCCGTCGTACCGAACCTCGCCCTCGCCGTCCTGCTGACCGGCCTGCTCGGGTTCTTCGCCGGCATCGTGTGGGTGGTCGCGTTGACCCTCGTCGGATCCGAGGTCGCCGACGAGTTGCGCGGGCGCACCTTCGCCTTCATCTACAACCTCATGCGGGTCGTGCTGCTCATCGCGGTCGCCGCCGCGCCGTTCGCCGCCGGTCTCATCGGCCCGCACACGGTCAGCGTGCAGGGCGTGCACGTCCGCGTCGACGGCGTGACCGTCACGTTGTTCGCCGCCGGCCTGCTCGCCGTCGCCGCCGGTGTCGTGTGCCTGCGGCTCATGGACGACCGCCGCGACATCCCGGTGCGCACCGACCTGCTCGCCGCGATCCTGCGTCGCGACCCCGAGCCAGGCCGGGGGACGCGGGCGGGCTACTTCCTCGCGCTGGAGGGCGGCGAGGGCGCCGGCAAGTCCACGCTCGCCCGCCGGCTCGCGAGCGAGCTGCGCGGCCGCGGCTTCGAGGTCGTGCTGACGTTCGAGCCCGGCGACACGGCCCTCGGCGCGCGCATTCGCGAGGTGCTGCTCGACCGTGACAACCACACGATGGCGGCGCGGACCGAGGCGATGCTCTACGCCGCCGACCGTGCCCAGCACGTCAGCGACGTCATCCGTCCCGCGCTGGAACGCAACGCGGTCGTCGTCTGCGACCGCTACGTCGACTCGTCGCGCGCCTACCAGGGCGGCGGGCGCGCGCTCGACGACCGGGAGATCGCGCACCTGTCTCGCTGGGCGACCGGCGGGCTCCAGCCGGACCTCACGGTGTTGCTCGACATCGATCCCGAGGAGGGCCTGCGGCGGGCGAGCCGGGTCGGCGAGGGCGACCGGCTGGAGGCGGAGACGCTGGAGTTCCACCGCCGGGTCCGGTCGGAGTTCCTGCTGCTGGCCCGCCGCGGCCGGCACCGCTACCTCGTCGTCGACGCGACGGACGATCCGGACGCGATACTCGACCGGGTGCTCACCCGCCTCGACGAGGAACCGTTGCCGGATCTGCCCGCCGGCCGTACGACGATGACGATCCCGCTGGCGGAGGCACCGAGATGAGCGTCTTCGCGGGGTTGATCGGGCAGGACCGCGTCGTCGACGTCCTGACGACCGCGGCGGCCGCCGCGGCCGCGACGTTGCGCGGCGAGCCGTCGACCGGGATGACGCATGCCTGGTTGTTCACCGGGCCGCCCGGCTCGGGGCGGTCGGTCGCGGCGCGGGCCTTCGCGGCGGCGCTGCAGTGCCCGCGCGGTGGCTGCGACGACTGCCACGAGTGCCACACCGCGATGGGCGGGTCACATCCCGACGTCTCCATCGTGGTGCCGGCGGGGCTGCACCTGCTGATCGCCGAAGCGCGCGAGATCGTCGCGAGCAGCGGTCGCGCGCCGATGCTCGGCCGCTGGCAGGTCACGGTGATCGAAGACGCCGACCGGATGGAGGAGCGCACCGGCAACACCTTGCTCAAAGCGCTCGAAGAGCCACCGCCGCGCGGCGTCTTCCTGCTCTGCGCGCCGTCGCCCGAGGACCTGCTGCCCACGATCCGGTCGCGCTGCCGGCTGGTGACGTTGCGCATCCCGCCGTACGACGCGGTCGCGGACCATCTGGTGAGCGAAGGCGTCGACCGGGCGACCGCGGAGTTCGCCGCGCGAGCCGCGCAAGGTCACGTTGGCCGGGCGCGCCGGCTCGCCCGGGACGAGGAAGCGCAGCGCCGCCGCCGCGAGGTGCTCGACCTGCCGACGCAGGTGTCCACGGTCGGCGGCTGCTTCGCGGCGGCTGCCAACCTCGTCGACGCCGCCCGCGAAGAGGCGGCCGTGCTCACCGGCGAGCTCGACGTGGTCGAGGCGACGGCGTTGCGCGACGCGCTCGGCGACACCGGCGGGCGCGGCAAGGCCCGCCCCCGCGGCGCGGCGGCGGCGGTCGCGGATCTGGAGCGCCGGCAGAAGTCGCGGGCGACCCGGACCCAGCGCGACGCGCTCGACCGCGCGCTGATCGACCTCGCCGCGTTCTACCGCGACGTGCTCGTGGCGCAGGTGGGAGCGGGTGTCGAGCCGGTCAACGTCGATCTCGACCGGCCGATCCGTGCGCTCGCCGGGTCGAGCTCTCCGGAGTCGACGCTGCGGCGGATCGAAGCGGTGCTCGCGTGCCGGGAAGCGATCGACACGAACGTCGCCCCGTTGCTCGCGGTCGAGGCGATGGCGCTCGCTCTGCACGCCGGCTGATCCGGTGAAGCCTTAGGCTCGTCCCGTGCCCATGGTCGCGGCGGTGAGCTTCGAGCGGTACGGCCGCCTGTACTACCTCGACGCCGGCGACCTGACGCCGCGGGTCGGCGACAAGGTGCTGGTGCCGACCGACGGCGGCACCGAAGTCGCCGAATGTGTCTGGGCGCCACAGTGGGTCGACGACGAGATCGGCGGGCTGCCGGTGCTCGCCGGGCTGGCCGGCGACGGCGACCTGCGGCGCGACGACACCAACCGGCGGCGTCGCGCCGAGGCCCGGGTGGCGGCGAAGAAGCTCATCCGCAGCCACGACCTGCCGATGAAGGTCGTCGGCGTCGACTACCTCGACCGCGGCGAGCCGCGCAAGTTCGTCGTCTACTTCTCGGCGCCGCACCGGGTGGATTTCCGCGAGCTGGTCCGTGACATGTCGCGCACCCTCGACACGAAGGTCGAGCTGCGGCAGCTCGGCGCCCGCGACGAGGCGCGGGTGCAGGGCGGCATCGGTCCGTGCGGTCGCGACCTGTGCTGCGCGACGTTCCTCAAGGACTTCGAGCCGGTCAGCGTGCGGATGGCCAAGGACCAGGACCTGCCGGTGAACCCGCTGAAGATCTCCGGCGCCTGCGGCCGGCTGCTGTGCTGCCTGAAGTACGAGCATCCGCTCTACCAGGAGTTCAAGGCGACCGCGCCGCGCGTCGGCGAGACGATCGGCACCCCGGACGGCGACGGGCGGGTGATCGGGCACGACGTACCCGGTGAGTCGGTCGTCGTACGCCTTGCCGCGAGCGGCCAGACCTGCCGTTGTTCGCGGGCCGACGTGTGCGCGCCCCGGCGGGCGCGTGACGACGCGGTGGCCTCGGGTGCCCGGGCCACTGCCGACGAGGAAGGGACACCGCCATCCGATCCCGCCTAGCTGCCGTCGCCGCTTCTGTCGCGCTGGCGGCGGCGGCCTGCACGAGCAACGGCAGTACGCCGAGCCCGCCGCCGCTCGCGTCGAGCTCGTCGTCGACGACCCCGTCCGCGACCGCCACGTCGACGTCGACGGCGGCTGCCTCCGGGTTGGCGAAGTTCTATGCGCAGCACCTGTCGTGGAGCGCGTGCGGGCACGGCTTCAAGTGCGCGACGATGACCGTGCCACTGGACTACTCGCAGCCGACCGGACCGACCCTCGGCGTCGCGGTCACGATGCATCCCGCGACCGGCAGCCGGCGCGGCGCGCTCATCGTCAACCCGGGCGGTCCGGGTGCGTCCGGGGTGGACTTCGCGCAGTACTGCTACGCCTGCTTCGGCGCGTTCACCAACCACTACGACCTCGCCAGCTTCGATCCGCGCGGCGTCGCCCGCACCCGGCCGGTGCGCTGCCTGACACCGGCGGAGCTCGACGCGTTCTTCGACCTGCCGCCGTACCCGACGACCGCAGCGCAGCGCGCGCAGCTGATCGCCGGCGACAAGAAGTTCGTGCACGGTTGCCTGCAGCGCAACGGCTCGTACCTCCGGCACATCGGGACCATCGACTCGGCCCGCGACATGGACGTGTTCCGCGCGCTGCTCGGCGACCCGAAGCTGACCTACTACGGCGCGTCGTACGGCACCTACCTGGGCGCGAAGTATGCGCAGCTGTTCCCGACCCACATCCGCGCGCTGGTCCTCGACGGCGCGGTCGACCCGGCGCAGGACAACCTGACCGGGGCGGCGGTGCAGGCCAGCGGCTTCGAGACCGACCTGGCCGACTTCCTCCGCAACTGCGCGGCGACCGGGTCGTGCCCGCTCGGCGACACGAGCGCCGACGCCCGCCGCGGCTTCGATGACCTGCAGGCGCGGATCGCGGCGCACCCGGAGCAGGTCGGCAGCCGCCATCTCGGCGCGGCCGAGTTCATCGGCGGGGTGGCGCAGGGGATGTACGCCGTCCAGCAGTGGGGCGACCTGCGCACCGCGCTGCGCGAGGCGGAGAACGGCGACGGCTCCGGCGTGCTCGCGTTCTTCGACCAGCTCGTCGAGCGCAACAAGGACGGCAGCTACAGCAACCTGCAGGAGGCGTTCAACGCGATCAGCTGCATCGACCGGCAGACCCCGAAGGACCTGTCGGCCTACGACGCGTCGGTGCGCGAGCACGCGAAGGAATCGCCGCACTTCGCGGCGCCGATCATCTACCCGTCGTACGTGTGCGCGCTGTGGCCGGTGCCGCCGGTCGAGCAGGCCCACCCCGTCAGCGCCCCCGGTGCCCCGACGATCCTCGTCGTCGGTACGACGCACGATCCCGCGACGCCGTACTCGTGGTCGCAGGCGCTGGCGTCGCAGCTGGACGGCCGGCTGCTCACTCGCGAGGGGAGCGGCCACACGGCGTACCTGTCCGGCAACGAGTGCATCGCCGACTACGTCGACGCCTACGTGCTGTCGCTGCGGCTGCCGGCGGTCGGCGCTCGCTGCAGCTGATCGTTGCCGGTACGTCCCGGCAGTCCGTTAGACTCTCCGGGTCGCGCCACCCCCGTGGCGCGCGCCGCCTTAGCTCAGTCGGCAGAGCGATTCACTCGTAATGAATAGGTCGTCGGTTCGATTCCGACAGGCGGCTCCACCTCGTCCCGACGGCGTCGGGGCCGGCAGAAATGCGAATGGGCAGCTGACCGGTCATCGTCGACCGGTCAACTGCCCAACGCGGGTGGTGTTACGTGTTACGGCAGGGTGTTGCAGGTCGTCGTCGGCGTCGTCCAGGTCGTGCCGTTCAGGAACGACACCTCCTGGCACAGCGAGACGACGTCGGTCGCCAACGCGGTGTAGGCCGTCGAGAGCGTGCCCTCCTGGAAGCCGAAGCCACCGGTGTTGAGGTGCGTGAACGGCGCCTCGACCCCGTTGACCTCGACCCAGCACTGCACGGTCGCGTTGATCGGCGAGTTGGAGCCGTCGAGGCTGACCGACGCCTCGTAGATGACCCCGTCGAACCGGTCGCCCGTGACCGGGCTGGCCTTCGCGACCGCGAGACCGCAGCCGCCGATCAGCTGGTTACCCGTGTCCGCCATTGCCGCCGTGCCCTGCGCGACGATCGCAACCGCGACCGCCGTGCCTGCAATCCATGTCTTCCGACGCATTACTAGCCCCTCCCTAGAGCTGGGTTGATATCTGGACTACCTGCCGGTAACCGGATTGCTTACGCACGGCTTTTCGAGCACGCTCGAACTGACCTCCGTGGCGCCCCGGGGCCTCGAAGCCCTACCGTCTTTGTATGCGTCGTACCCGGGTTGTCCCGATTTTGGTCGGTCTCGTCCCTGCTGTCGCCTTCGCCGCGCTCGGGACGGCGTCGTCGGCGGCGCCCGCCGCGCCGCGGCCGCACTACACGACGGTGAAGCTGGCCGACTCCTCCGGCTTCTCCGAGCCGCGGGTCACCGTCGCCCCCGACGGCAACCGGTACGTCGACACCAACGCGAAGGACGGCACCGAGGTCGTCTACCGCGCGCCGGACGCGACGCACTGGGCGCGTACGACGACGCCGCCGAACCAGACGAGCCCGACGACCGACGTCGACATCGTTTCGACGCACACCGGTCGGCTCATCGCGAGCGAGCTCGACTTCGCCGGCATCAACTTCGTCACGTCGTACTCCGACGACAAGGGCAAGACCTGGACGCCGAGCCTCGGGCACACGTTCGCGGACACCGACCGGCAGTGGTTCGCGACCGGGCCGGACGACCCGACGACGGGCAAGCCGCGGGTCTACCTGCTGTTCCACAACCTGCTGTCCGGCGCCCTGACGCACAACATGTTCGTCGCCACGTCGACCGACGGCGGCGAGACATTCCTGCCGCCGGTGCCGGTGGCCACGCCGCCACAGCAGGACTGGCTCGACCTGCAGTGCGCCGACTCGGGCGGGCCGTCCAACATCTTCTACGACAAGAAGACCAACCGCGTGTACGTCGTCTTCGGCACCCGCAGCTCGCCGGTCGGCGGCTGCGCGGCGACGCCGGTCGAGATCAACGTGGTCGCGGCCAACCGGGTCTGGGTCGTCGGCGCGTCCGCGACCGCGACCGAGCTGCCGACCTCGTGGACCCCGCACCTCGCGGTCAACGACACCGGTGCCAACGGCGCCCCGTCGAGGATCGTCGGCATGCAGCTCGCCCCCGGCACGTCCGACCAGGCCGGCAACGTCTACGTCGCCTACCCCGAGTCGGTCAAGGACTACCCCGACTACGACGGCGCCGCGATCAAGGTCGTGCACGCGAGCGCGAGCAACCTCGACAAGTGGTCGAAGCCGACCGTCGTCGCGCCGGCCGGCGGCGCCGGCAACGTCCTGCCGCACGTCGTCGCCGGCCTGCCCGGCCGGGTCGACGTCGTCTATTTCCACGGCTCCGGCAACCCGGCGAAGCCCACGTGGCACGCCGTCGCCGCGCAGAGCCTCGACGCTCTGTCTGCCAACCCGCACTGGAACAACCAGCAGCTGTCCAACGTCGTCGTCGAGCCCGCCGACACGTCCAGCGAGCTCATGGGCGCCTGCATGCAGGGCCAGCAGGCCACGCTCAACGGCTTCGCCTGCGGCCGGGCCGCCGACGTGTTCGGCGTCGCGATCGACAAGTGCGGCAACCTCGTCACGACCTGGCCGGCGCAGGCCGGCCAGCAGTCCGACGGCACCTACGTGTCGACGCAGACCTCCGGCCCCAACCTCGTCTGCTCCGGCCGCGGCACGCACGTCGCGAGCGTGTCCGCGACGCTCACGATCATGCCGCCGCCGGCCGCGAGTGCGCGCTCCCACGAGCCCGGCGGGCGCGCGGTCGCCCGCCGCGAATAGCTAGCGGGCCTGCCCGCTGTTGGAGTTCACCTGCAGGTACCAGGTGTTCACGGCCTGGAACGCGCTCGCCGGGATCTTCTTCAGCTCGTCGAGCAGCCCGGTCGGCCACGCCGTGTCGGCGGTGCCCTGGAAGTACCACGGCGATCCGTTGTCGGCGAGCACCAACCCGTACTTCTTCATCGCGGCGAGCACGACCCGGGTGTCCGCGCGGTACGACGAGATCGGGAACGTCGCCTTGAGCCGGAACCGCGCGCCCATCGGCGGGTAGTTCGCGACGTCGGTGGTCGAGCCGGCCTGGTGCCGGGCCGGCCAGAGGTAGGCCTTCGACGTGATGTCGGTCGTGAACCGGATCGCGTGGTCGACGGTGCCGGCGCGGACCTCGTCGTAGCGCAGCAGCCCGGGCAGGATCGGCAGCCCCGCGGCGTCCGCGGACGTCCAGCCCTTGGGCCGCAGCACGTCGCTCGTCAGCGACCAGGTCGCACCCGAACCCGCCGCCCAGCGGCCGCTCGCCGTCCGGTGCACCTTCCACAGCTCGTAGAGCCGGCAGCTGCCCTTGTCGACGATCACCGCGTGCCGGTCACCGGTGGAGTTGGTGCCGCCCTCGATCTTCGTGTCGGTGCCCAGCGGGTAGCCGACGTGGTCCGACTCGTCGGAGTAGGTGAACGACACCGCCGCCTTCACGTGCGACGACCCGACATAGGTGATCGGGATGCCGTAGGGAACCGGCTGGGCGCCGTACGACGGGCCGAAGTCCGGATGCAGCCGGCTGGTCGGCGACATGTGCGACAGCCAGGCCGGCCCGCGCTTGTCCAGCGGCAGCCGGCTGACGTCCGCATGCCAGTAGTTGTCGGCCGGGAACGCCGTACAGGTCGTCCCCGGCAGCCGGTGCGCGGTGCCGGTCGCCGACGCCGGCCCGGCGACCGCCACGGCCGTTGCCAGGGCAGCGGCCGACACGGCGCGAGCGAATCTCACGTCTGTAGTCTCGGCAGGCTCGGTGTCGCGCCTGGGTGCCGATTGGGTGAAAAATTCCTGGCTTCGATGACACGCACCGACGCATTTCGATCACGAAAGCGTCACAATGCGCGGCGTAACCGGCCAGTAGTGGCAGGCTCGACGCCGCGGGCGCGCCGGGGAGGTGTCTGCCCGAGCACGTCCGTGCACGTAGCCGCGAGAGGTGGAGATTGGGCAAGTACCTGATCCGCCGGCTCGTCAACTACGTCGTGCTCGTCTTCATCGCGACGTCGATGGCCTACCTGCTCGCGGCGACCTCGCTGAACCCGCGCTCGCATTTCCTCGGCCGCAACCCGCCGGTGCCGATCTCCACGCAGGACGACATCCTCGACCGCTACAACCTCAACGACAAGACGCCGGTCCTCGAGCGCTACGGCACCTGGCTCGACAACGTCGTGCACGGCAACCTGGGCCGCGACTACGACGGCGGGTCGGTCGGCGCCAACCTCAGCCGCCGGATGTGGGTGAGCGGCCAGCTGCTGCTGATCGGCACGATTCTCGGCGGGTTGCTCGGGGTGGCGGCCGGTGCGATCGCGGCGGTTCGGCACAAGAGGGCGAGTGACATCGCGCTCACCCAGGGTGCGTTCTTCGTGCTGTCGTGTCCCGTGTTCGTGATCGCGATCCTGCTGCAGGTCGGTGCGACCCGGTTGAACAACGCGGTCGGTCATCGGCTGATCTCGTTCTCCGGGCAGTTCGATCCGGCCAAGCCGGGTGGCTTCTTCAGTCACATCGGGGACCGGCTCGACCATCTGATCCTGCCGACGATCACGCTGATGCTGGCGGGCGCGTCGTACCTGATGCTCTACCAGCGGGCCGCGATGCTCGACGTCCTCGGCAGCGACTACGTCCGCACGGCGCGGGCGAAGGGCCTGCGCCGCCGTACCGCGCTGATCAAGCACGCGCTGCGTACGGCGCTCATCCCGTCGATGACGCTGTTCACCTACTCGTTCGCGCTGATCTTCGTCGGCGCGACGTTCACCGAGACGATCTTCGGCTGGCACGGGATGGGCGAGTGGTTCGTCCAGACCATCCAGGGCAGCGACACCAACGCGGTGGCCGCGATCACCGCGGTCGTCGGCGTGCTGATCCTGCTCGCCTCGTTCTTGCAAGACGTCGTCGTAGCGCTCCTCGATCCCAGAGTGCGGGTGTGAGCCGATGACCGTCCCCAGCCAGGAGCTGATCGGCACCGTCACCGCCGAGTCGGGGATCCAGGGCCAGGCGCCGCTCGACGAGACTGCGGTGCCGTCGCGCGGACGCATCATCGTCCGTCGCTTTCTCGCGCAGAAGTCCGCACTGTTCGGCCTCGTGCTGTTGCTTATCCTGATCCTGATGGCGTACGTCGGCCCGCACGTGGCCAAGTGGGGCTACGAGCAGCCCGACTACGAGTCGTTCCTGGTGACGCCCAACTCGTCGCACTGGTTCGGCACCGACGGCACCGGCACCGACCTGTTCGCGGCGACCATGCGCGGCGCGCAGAAGTCGATCCTGATCGGCCTGCTCGTCGCCATCCTCGCGACCAGCATGGCCGCCGTCGTCGGCGCGACCGCCGGCTACTTCGGCAAGTGGATCGACGGCGTGCTGATGTGGATCGTCAACCTGTTGCTCGTCATCCCGTCGTTCCTGATCATCGCGATCCTGTCGCCGCGCTTCCACAACAACCTGACGCTGTTCGTGGTCCTGCTCGGCATGTTCATCTGGCAGATCACCGCGCGGATCGTCCGCGGTCAGACGCTGTCGCTGCGCGAACGGGAGTACGTGCTGGCGGCGAAATACATGGGCGTCTCGGGGACTCGCATCATCTTCCGGCACATCCTGCCCAACCTCGCGTCGCTGCTCATCATCGACGCGACCGTCAACGTCTCCACCGCGGTGCTCACCGAGACCGGTCTTTCCTTCTTCGGCTTCGGCGTGCAGCCGCCCGACGTCTCGCTGGGCACGTTGATCGAGGCCGCGCAGACGTCCGCGACCACGCAGCCGTGGTTGTTCCTGTTCCCGGCCGGCTTCCTGGTGCTGCTGCTGCTCGCGGTGAACCTGATCGGTCAGGGCCTGCGAGACGCATTCGACCCGTCGACCGGTGTCGCCGTATGACGACCCCCGCCCGGGTGCGCACCCGGACGCCGAAGCCGGACGAGTCGGCGATCCTGGTCGTCGAAGACCTGCACGTGTCGTTCCCGACCCTCGGCGGCGGCTCCGTCAACGCCGTCCGCGGGCTGTCCTACCAACTGCGTCGCGGCGAGGCGCTCGGCATCGTGGGGGAGTCGGGTTCCGGCAAGTCGGTGTCGTCGCTCGCCTTGATGGGCCTGCTGCCGCGCAGCACCAGGGTGACCGGCTCGGTCCGCCTCGACGGCCAGGAGCTCATCGGGATGGACGACCGCGAGGCGTCCGAGCTGCGCGGCAAGAAGATCTCGATGATCTTCCAGGAGCCGCTGTCGGCGCTGACGCCCGTCTACACGGTGGGCGGGCAGGTCGCCGAGGCGTTGCGCGTGCACACCAACATGACCAAGCAGCAGGCCGACAACCGCGCGGTCGAGCTGCTCGACCTCGTCGGCATCCCCAACGCCCGCGACCGGGCGAAGGCGTTCCCGCACGAGTTCTCCGGCGGCATGCGGCAGCGCGTGATGATCGCGATGGCGATCGCCAACGACCCCGACGTCATCATCGCCGACGAGCCGACGACGGCCCTCGACGTCACCATCCAGGCGCAGATCCTCGACGTGCTGCAGACCGCGCGGCGGGAGACCGGTGCGGCCGTCATCATGATCACCCACGACCTGGGCGTGGTCGCCGGGCTCGCCGACCGGGTGCTGGTGATGTACGCCGGCCGCCCGGTCGAGCTGGGCACGACCGACGAGGTCTACTACGCGCCGCGGATGCCCTACACGATGGGCCTGCTCGGATCCATCCCGCGCCTCGACGCGTCCGGCCGGTCGGCGCTGGTGCCGATCGAAGGCAACCCGCCGTCGCTCGCCAGCCTGCCGTCCGGCTGCCCGTTCCGGCCGCGCTGCCCGCTCGTGATCGACGTCTGCGCGGAGGAGGAGCCAGGCCTCGACCCGGTCCGCGGTGCCTCGCACCGGGCGGCGTGCCACCGCAAGGAAGAGATCGAGACCAACGGCTGGTCCGTCGCCGACGTGTTCCCGGTGCCCGACCTCGGCATCGCGCCGGTCGAGCGGATCCCCCGCGAAGAGCGGCCGACCGCTCTCGCGGTCGAAGGGCTGGTCAAGCATTACCCGCTGCTCAAGGGCGTCGTGATGAAGCGCCAGGTCGGCGTCGTGCAAGCCGTCGACGGCGTCGACTTCGACATCCGCGAGGGCGAGACGCTCGGGCTGGTGGGCGAGTCCGGGTGCGGCAAGACGACCACGCTGCTGCAGATCCTCGAGCTGGTGAAACCGCAGGCCGGCACGATCCACATCGCCGGCAAGGACACCCGCGACCTGCACAGCGGCCCGGCCCGCAAGGCGCTACGACGGGACCTCCAAGTCGTCTTCCAGGACCCGCAGGCGTCGCTCGATCCGCGGATGCCGGTCGGCGACGTGCTGGCCGAGCCGATGCGCACCCACGGCTACGACAAGAAGCACATCGACGCGCGCACGAAGGAACTGCTCCAGCTCGTCGGTCTCGAGCCGAGTCACGCCGGCCGCTACCCGCAGGAGTTCTCCGGCGGCCAGCGCCAGCGGGTCGGCATCGCCCGGGCGCTGGCGCTCGAGCCGAAGCTGGTCGTCCTCGACGAGCCCGTGTCGGCGCTCGACGTGTCCATCCGCGCCGGCGTCATCAACCTGCTGATGCAGTTGCGCGCCGAGCTCTCGCTGTCCTACCTGTTCGTCGCGCACGACCTGTCCGTCGTACGGGTCATCGCGGATCGGGTGGCGGTGATGTACCTCGGCCGGATCGTCGAGATCGGCGTCGTCGACTCGGTGTACGCGTCACCGTCGCATCCCTACACCCAGGCGCTGCTGTCGGCGATCCCGATCCCGGATCCCGACAAGGAACGCACCCGCGAACGGATCGTCCTGCAGGGCGATCTGCCCAGCCCGGCCAACCCGCCTTCGGGTTGCCGGTTCCGCACTCGTTGCCAGCGGTTCCTCACTCTCACCGAGGGCGAGAAGCAACTGTGCATCGACCGGTACCCACCCTTGATCCCGATGGGTCCGGACCACTCCGCCGCCTGCCATTACGCGGAGCCCGTGGCCGTGATCTAGCCGGATCAGAGAGCCAGGAAAACAAGGAGGAGAGCAAGTGAACACGCAACGGCGCAGAGCACTGCTGGCGCTGCCGCTGACCCTCGCGCTGACGGTCTCGGCATGTGGCGGAAGCTCCAGCGGCGGGAAGAACACCGGGACGAAGACCAACGTGCCGGCGTCCAACCTGCCGACCCTCGACATCAATGCCCACCCGGTCAGCGACCTGAAGGATGGCGGCACACTGACGTGGGCCATCGAGCAGTTCGGTCCGCAGTGGAACTACAACGAGGTCAACGGCACTGACAGCGGTATCGCCAACGCGATGCTGTCGATGATGCCGGATCCGACCCGCACCGACGAGCACGCCAACGTCTCGTTCAACCCGGCGTACTGGGAGTCGGCCACGGTCATCAGCACCAACCCGCAGAAGATCGAATACAAGCTCAACCCGAAGGCCAAGTGGTCGAACGGCCGCGCGATGGACGTCTCCGACTACATCGCGCAGTGGAAGGCCCTGAACGGCAGCAACCCCAAGTTCGCGGCCGCCAGCACGACGGGCTACGAGCAGGTGGGCGACGTCTCGCAGGGCAGCGACGCCTACGACGTCATCGTCACCTACAAGACGCCGTTCGCCGAGTGGCAGACGCTGTTCAACCCGCTGTACCCGAAGGAAGTCAACGCCGACCCGAAGACCTTCTCGGCGATGTACACCGACGCCATCCCGATCACGGGCGGCCCGTTCAAGTTCGGCTCGTTCGACAAGTCGGCCCAGACGCTGACCGTCGTTCGCGACCCGAACTGGTGGGGCGACAAGCCGATGCTCGACAAGATCGTCTTCAAGACGCTCGAGGGCACGGCCGCCGACCAGGCGTTCGCCAACGGTGAGATCGACTACGACTACTTCATCGCGAACGTCGCGTCGGAGTACGACCTGGCGAAGAGCAGCAAGACCGGGCACGTGACGGTGGCCGGTGGCCCCAACCAGCGGCACTTCACCTTCCACAACGGCGGCATCACCGCCGACCTGCAGGTGCGCCTCGCGATCGCGTACGGCACCAACCGGCTCGCGTTCGCCAAGTCGGACCTCAACGGTCTGCCGATCCAGAACTTCGCGACCCTGGACAACCACATCTTCGTCCCGGGCCAGGTCGGCTACCAGAACAACTCCGGCGAGGTCGGCACCTACGACCCGGCCAAGGCCAAGGCCACGTTGGACGCGGCCGGCTGGAAGATGGGTTCCAACGGCTACCGGACCAAGAACGGCAAGGAGCTGGACGTCCGCTTCACCATCCCGTCCGGCACCGCGTCGAGCGCCAACGAGGCGAAGCTGTTCCAGCCGATGATGAAGGCGATCGGTGTGAAGCTGGTCATCACGACCGTTCCGTCGAACGACTTCTTCACGAAGTACGTCATCCCGGGCAACTTCGACATCACCCCGTTCACCTGGATCGGCACGCCGTTCCCGGGTTCGGGTGCGAAGGCCATCTACATCGACGCCAAGAACGGCGGCGGTGAGAACTACACCGGCATGAGCGACCCGGTTATCGACCAGGACTTCAAGGACGCGCTCTCGGCGCTCGACTTGAACGTCTACCGGCAGAAGCTCAACGACGCCGACGTTCACATCTGGAACGAGGTCCACTCGCTGATGCTGTTCCAGCGTCTGGACATGGACGGCGTCAACAACAACGTCGCGAACCTCGGCTCGTTCGGGTTCTCGACGATCGACTACACGAAGATCGGTTTCCTCAAGTAGTCGAACCTGCTCTACCAACGGAGGGCCTGGCCGGAGTGATCCGGCCGGGCCCTCCGGCTTTGTAACCTGGCAACCGATGAGAGGCAGCCCGACGCTCGACACGGCCGCGCGCGCCGCGGCGTGGGAGCGTCTCGACGGCGGCGACGTCGACGTACTCGTGGTCGGCGCCGGGGTCACCGGTGCCGGTGTCGCGCTCGACGCGGTCACCCGCGGGTTGTCGACGGCGGTCGTCGACGGCCGCGACATCGCGAGCGGCACGTCCTCGCGCAGCAGCAAGCTGTTCCATGGCGGCCTGCGCTACCTCGAGCAACTCGACCTGCAACTCGTCCGCGAGGCGTTGCGCGAGCGCGACCTCATGGTCACCCGCCTCGCCCCGCATCTCGTCCGGCCGGTGTCGTTCCTCTACCCGCTGACGCACTACGGCTGGGAACGCCTCTACGTCGGCGCGGGTCTCGCGCTCTACGACATGCTCGGCGGTTCCCGGGCGCTGCCCCGGCACCGGCACCTGTCCCGCACCCGCGCGCGGGCGATCGCGCCCGCTCTCAACCGCCGCGCTCTGGTCGGCGGCGTCCGCTACTACGACGCGCAGACCGACGACGCGCGGCACACGCTGATGCTGGCCCGGACCGCCGCGGCGTACGGCGCGACCGTGCGGACCTCGACCGAGGTCGTCGGCTTCCTGCGCGAAGGCGGCCGGGTCGTCGGCACCGAGTTGCGCGACACCGAGACCGGTGCCCAGACGACGGTGCGCGCGGGTGTCGTGGTCAACGCGACCGGGGTATGGACGGACGACGTACAACGGCTCGCCGACTCGCGCGGCGAGTTCAAGGTGCGCGCCTCCAAAGGGATCCACCTCGTCGTGCCGCGTGACCGCATCTCGTCCGAGACGGGCCTCATCCTGCGCACCGAGAAGTCCGTCCTGTTCGTGATCCCGTGGAGCGACCACTGGATCATCGGGACCACCGACGACGACTGGGTCTACGACAAGGCCCATCCGGCCGCGAGCAGCGTCGACATCGACTACGTCCTCGACCACGTCAACGCCGTGCTGTCGGTGCCGATCACCCGCGCCGACATCTCCGGGGTGTACGCCGGGCTGCGGCCGCTGCTGTCCGGCGAGCACGAAGAGACGTCGCAGCTCTCCCGCGAGCACGCGATCAGCCGGTCGCCGCGCGGCATGGTGTCGGTCGCCGGCGGCAAGTACACGACGTACCGGGTGATGGCCCGCGACGCGGTCGACGCGGCCGTCGCCGAGCTCGGCCGGCCGGCACACCCCTGCGTCACCGACGAGATCCCGCTGGTCGGTGCCGAGGGCTACCACGCGCTCGCGAACCAGGTGCAGACGCTCGCCGAGGATCTGGCGCTGCCGACGTGGCGGATCGAGCACCTGCTCGGCCGTTACGGCGCGCTCATCGACGAAGTGCTCGCGCCGGCCGCCGACGATCCGACGTTGCTCGAGCCGGTGCCCGGCGCCGGCGAGTACCTGATGGCCGAGATCCGCTACGCCGCCAGCCACGAAGGTGCGCTGCACCTCGACGACGTGCTCACCCGGCGCACGCGCATCTCGATCGGCACCACGCACCGCGGCGTCGAGTCGATGAAGCCGGTCGCCGCGCTGCTGGCCGAAGTGCTCGGCTGGGACGACGAGCAGACGGTGCGCGAGATCACGGCGTACGACGCGCGGGTCGCCGCCGAGCGGGCGTCGCAGGAGGCGACCGACGACGAGAACGCCGACGCCCGCCGGCTCGTCGCGCCGGACACCCGCCGCACCGTCGTCCGCCCCCGCCCGTCCTAAGTCAATTGCGCGATAGCGGACTTCTAAGGGGGCTATGTGGCAATTGGTTACTTGCGGCGGGTGAGGGCCCAGCGCGCGCCTTTGTAGAGCGCGTAGCCGACGCCCGTGGAGGCCGCGGCTCCGACGGTGAGGAAGGCCACCGACATCGCCGGCCGGGCGCCGCTGACGGCACCGCGCGCCGGGACGGCAGCACGCTCGCGCAACGAGCCACCGCGCGCCCGGGCCAACAGATCGTCGAGCAATCCAGGTGGCGGCTCCGGCGGTGACGTACGCAAGCTCGCCAGCGCCGCGTGCACCTGCTCTTGCCGGGCCAGCTCGGCGGCGCAGTCGGCGCAGCGCTTGACGTGCGCGCGCACGACCCGAGCGCCCCAGCCGGTGAGCTCGCCGCTGACCAGGAACGGCAGCTGCGCGCGGGTCTCGCGGCAGAACCGCGGGCCCTGCTCGCCGTTGGAGTCGGTACTCATGCTCCCGTCCCTCCGGCGTGCGCGGCACCGCCGGTCACCATCGCCCGCAGCCGAGCATGCGCCCGGTGCAGCCGCACCTTGACCACAGTCTCCGTGACGCCGAGCAACTCGGCCACCTCGCGGGTCGACAGCCCTTCGAGATCCCGCAGTACGACGACCGCGCGGGCGTCTTCCGGCAACGCCGCGAGCGCCGCTTCGGATCGCGCGACCAGGTCGGCGGTCTCGGCCAGCTCCGAGGGCGACCCGCCGGACGACGGGAGCTCGGTCTCGTCGCCGGGCAGCCCGAACGGGGCGCCGCCGGCAACCATCCCGGTCGCCCGCGCGCGTGAACGCCGGCGCAACGCCGTGAGGCACACGTTGACGGTCACCCGGTGCAGCCAGGTGCCGAACGCGGACTCGCCGCGGAACCCGAGCACCGACCGCATGACGCGCACGAACACCTCCTGCGTCGCGTCGGCGGCTTCGTCCGGGTCGGCGAGCATCCGGCGGCACAGTGCGTACACGTCGGCGTAGGTCGCCCGGATCAGAGCGTCCAGCGCCCCGGCCTCGCCGCGTTGGCAGGCCTTGACGAGCGCCGGGTCGACGTCCATCCGGGTGGTTCGACCTCCCTCTCGGAAAAAAGTTACGGCGTGGCTGTAACCAAGCGTCGTACCTGAAGTCGAACTGTGGTGAGCGGCGCGCCGTGCGTCGCAGAGGAGGCAACAAGATGTACGCGTTCGTCGTGTTCGTGGGCTTGGCGCTCGCGCTCGCCGTCACCTGGGAGGTGCTCGACGAGGTACTTCCCGTCAAGGCTCCGAAGGCGCT
>Ga0070659_100000414_pt1 | contig 32437 bp, 32 predicted proteins | sample KBSC23metaG_FD_64666 | JGI IMG/M metagenome (GOLD analysis project Ga0070659, IMG submission 64666) | Corn rhizosphere microbial communities from Kellogg Biological Station, Michigan, USA - KBS C2-3 metaG | ecosystem: Host-associated > Plants > Roots > Rhizosphere > Soil ... | reverse complement strand
TGTTGCACCGCCCAGCGCTTTTGCTCCGCGCTGTATCGCTTCGCCGACATCTCTCCATTTCTCTCCCGTCCTCCAATTCTCCTTTGGAAGGACCGGCGACAACTATCCTGACATGGAGGGGGCGCCAGAAAGGTGACCCAAAGAGGCGCCTGGAACACCAGCTTCCCCGCTATTTTGCTCAGGCGCTTCGGCTACGAATCCCCCGCACGCCCACTGTCTCCAGCTCCACCGTGACCGTACGAGACACGGCCGTGCTGGCGCGCTTCAGCTCGCTTCGCATCGCACCGCTGGCTCACTGGACCCGGTGGGCCCCGGCGTTCGCCGGGGTGACATTTGTTTGCGGCCCCCGCATGTGTTTGGCCCCAGTGTGTTTGCGGCCCCCCGCATGTGTTTGGCCCCCCGTGCGTTTGCGGCCCCCCGCACGTCATACCGGCGAACGCCGGTACCCACAGCCCCTGGTGGCCACAACTGCGGCCGGAGCTACAGAGATGGAGAGGCGAGCGAGCGAAGCGAGCAACGCCCCGCAGCGCGAACGACAGGAAGGCAAGCGCAGCGAAGCCGCACATCAAGCCACACGCGAGCCCGGCTCTGCCGGGCGACCCGTGGCGCCCCTTGGGGGCAGGAGCGAAGCGACTGGGGGGCCTATTTTCTAGGTTTGAAGGCAATGATGACCGGCGAGATGACCCGTCCATCGATGTCGCGTGGCAGCTTTTGGGTTTTGTCGACGGCGCGCAGCACCGCCTCGTCCCATTCCGTGACGCCGCTGCTCTTGACGAGCCGCTTGCCGAGGATGGTGCCGTCGGGCCCTTGGCGAACCTCGACCTCGGCGGTGGGGTTGCCGTTGAGTTCGTTCGTGAGCGTGATGTTGGGTTCCACCGCGGCGCGAATGCGGCCCGCATAGGAGGACGACGCACCGCTCGTCTGCGAGTCCCTGCCTCCGGGTGATCCATTGTCAGCACCGGCCTGGTTGAGGATTCGCTTGAGCTGTGCCTCACGCTGAGCTTCGGCCTGGGCCTGCGCCTTGGCGGCATCCTGCTTCTTCTTCTCAGCCAGCTTCTTCTCTTCGAGCTTCTTTTCCTCGAGCTTTTTCTCTTCGAGCTTCTTCGCTTCCTCGCGCTTTTGCTGCTCGGCCTTTTCTCGCTTGGCCTTTTCGGCCTTTTCTTTCTCTTCTTCCCGCCGCTTTTCTTCTTTCAGTTTTTCCTGGCGCGCCTTTTCCTTCTCGATCGCGATTTGCGGGTCGGGCAGGGGCTTGGGCGGAGGCGGGGCCTCGACGGGTTTGGGCACTGGCCTGGGCTCGGGTTTCGGCGGCGGAGCAGGTTCCGGTTCGGGCTCGGGTGGTGCAGAGCGCTGTGCGGCGATCTGCGGCACGGCCGACCACAGCTCGGCCTCGACACCAGCCGGGTCGCTTGAGTTCCAGTGCACGCCGAACGCGATGGCGATCATCAGCAGCACGTGTGCGGCGAGCGCGAGCAACAGGCCCCGGCCCATGCCGGCGGGCTCCGGTGGGAGCAAGTCGTCCCGGCTCAGCCTGGGCAGGTGCAGGTCGTGCATGGGCTTGTGCAAGGCATCACACCCCGGTGGTCTTGACGGCAAGACCCACGCGCTGCACGCCGGCACGCTGCAGGCTGTCCATCACCTTGACGACCATTTCATACTGGACGGCGCGGTCGGCCGAGATGATGACCGGCGAGCGTTCGTCGCCGTCTTGCAGGGTCACCACGCGGTCGTTCAGGGTCTTCATCGTGGCGGTGCCCTTGTCCTTGTTGTCGAAGCGCAGCTTCAGCGTTTCGTCCTTGGCGATGACCACTTCGATCACATGCGGCGGCTGCTGCTTGCTCTTGCCGATGCTGGGCAGGTCGACCACCCCCGGCGTGATGAGCGGTGCGCTGACCATGAAGATGATGAGCAACACGAGCATCACGTCGATGAACGGCACCATGTTCATCTCGGCGATCGTGCGGCGGCGCGAGCCGCGTCCGGCGACGGCAGGCATCGGTCAGCGTCCCATCATGGCGGCCATGGCCGGTGCCGGGGCTGGCGCGGGTGCCGGGTGGCCGGCGTTGCGCTGCAGGATGTTGGAGAACTCTTCCGTGAAGGTGTCCATCTGCATCGCGATGCGGTCGATGTCGCGCGCGAAGCGGTTATAGGCGATCACGGCCGGAATGGCCGCGAACAGGCCGATCGCGGTAGCGACGAGCGCCTCGGCAATGCCGGGGGCCACGGTGGCAAGCGAAACCTGCTGCAGGTTCGACAGGCCCACGAACGCATGCATGATGCCCCACACGGTACCGAAAAGGCCCACGTACGGTGACACCGATCCCACCGTGGCAAGGAACGACAGGTTCGATTCGACGGTATCGAGTTCACGCTGCAGGCTGGCGCGCATGGCCCGGCGCGAGCCGTCGAGCAGTGCTGCCGGATCCACCACGCGGCGTTCGCGCAGCTTCATGAATTCGCGCATGCCGGAGGCGAAGATGCGCTCCATCGGGGCGCCGTCGCTGCGTTGCGCGGCGTCGCTGTACAGGTCGTTGAGGTTGCGGCCTGTCCAGAATTCCCGTTCGAATTCCTCGTTGGTGCTGCGCACCTTCCGCAAGCCGAAAAGCTTGCCGAAGATGACGGTCCAACTGGCCAGTGACGTGAGCAACAGGCCCCCCATCACGAGCTGCACGACAAGGCTCGCATGCATGATCAGCGAGACGATCGAAAAATCTTGGTTCATTCGGCAGTTGTCCAGTCTCGAAAGGGTCGGCGGTGTGATGCGCCAGGGCGCCCCTTGTTCCGCGAAGCCGACATTATCCTCGCGGGACGGCGGCAATCCGCTCCAGCAGGTCTCCCGGAAGGCGCCTTGGCTTGAAGGTGTCCGCATCCACGCAGCCGATGCGGATATCGCCTTCCACCAGGCGTTCGTCGCCGCGCCAGGCCACCTGCGTGATCTCCAGCGATGCACGACCGACATCGCACCTGTCCACCGTGACGCGCAATTCGTCATCCAGCCTCGCCGGGCGCCGATAGCTCAGGCGAGCCTCGGTCACCACGAGCACCACGCGCGCCGTGGAACGCAAGGCTTCTTGTTCGAAGCCACGCGCCCGCAGCCATTCCGTGCGGGCGCGTTCGAAATACTTGAGGTAATTGGCGTAGAAGACGACGCCGCCGGCGTCGGTGTCTTCCCAATAGATGCGCAGCTGGTGCGAGAAAGGCGTGGTCATGGCTCGGAACTGCGGCCCCGATGCCGCATGACCGCGGATTATGGCAACACGCGTTTGTAGACGGGGCCCCAGACCGGGTGGCCTTGCTCTGAACGGCTCAGTGCGAATGCCGGATCGGCCTTGCGTGCTTCACGGAATGCGTTTTCGCACAACGGCGTGCGGTTGCTGGTGCAATAGATGAACGCGAGATGCTTTTGTGCGGCGGCCACATCCTTCGATGATGCAAGGCCCGCTTGCAGCGCTGCGTTGAACTGCTTTTCAGATTCGACGTACTGCCCGTCCTCGTACGCCCGGATGCCGGCCAGGAGGGCTTTCTCCGCCGGACGCGCAATGACATCGAGGAGGCCGACTGGAGCCGCGGGCGGCTGCACGCAACCGGTGGCGAGCGAGAGCGCGGCCGCTGCGAGCGCGAGCCAGGAAATCTTGGTCATGATCCGAAGCGGTGTTTCACGTTGACGGGCTGGCCGGCGACGATGTTGACCGTGGCGCTGAAGGGGGGAAATTCATCGTTGCGGATCGTCACGGTGTGCCGGCCCTCTGGCAGGTTCAGTTCATTGAGCGGGGGCGCCGTGCCGACCGGGCGGCCGTCGACTTCGACATTTCCCCAGGGGCTCACCGCGATGCGCACGGTGCCCATTGTGATGGCCGGTGCTCCTGATGCGGCCCGTTCGGCCTTTTCGCGCGCCTCGCGGGCGCGACGTTCCTTCGCCGTTTCCTTGGCGGACTTGGCTGGACTGGTCGGCGTCTCGCTGGCCTGGGCCCTGGGGGGCATCGCCGTGGCGGTGGCCGTGGCGAGCTTGACCGCGGGCAGGTCCGGCGGCAGCGTGACAGGGCCGTTCCCGGGAGGCACCGCACTGACAGCGACGGCTTGTGCGGCGGACGCCTGGGCATCGGGCAACGGCGCACTGGCGGGAGGGGCCGTGTCAGGCGGCGGTGCGGATGGGACGGTGTCCGCGGCCACGGCGGCTGGCACCAACGGCAGGGATGCAACGGCTGCAGCCTGGCTGGCCGGGGCCGAGGCAGCCGCCGCGGCTGCCGCGCCAGGAGGGATGTTGCTGTCGTCGCCATGGGCCCCCAGCGACCACCATGCCGCACCGGCGACAGCCAGTGCGGCCACGCCGCCGCCTGCCCAGGCGAACATGCGCTTGTGGTTGTTGGTCGCGATGGGAACCGCGGCATCTTGTTGCGCGTGTTCGTCGAGCCAATGGCGCAGTTCCCGCGACAGCGACCGTGCCGAGCTGAACCGATCGTCGCGGTTCTTCTGCATGGCGCGGGCCGCAATGTCGGAGAGCGCCCTAGGGACGGTCGGATCGACCTCGTGGGCCGGCGTCGGCAAGCCCTCGAGCACCGCGCACGTGATTTCCGGAAGCGTGCTGCCCCGGAATGGACGCACATCGGTCAACAGCTCATAAAGCACCACGCCGAGCGAATACACATCGGTACGGCGGTCGACCGGTTCCTGGCGGATCTGCTCGGGCGACATGTAGTACGGCGAACCGCCAACCAGGTCGCTTTCGCCGTGCACGTCGTGGTGATGCGCCACCCGGGCAATGCCGAAATCGAGCACGCGCGGTTGCGTGCGGCCCACCATGAAGATGTTGGCCGGCTTCATGTCGCGGTGCACCACGCCTTTTGAATGCGCGTAGGCCAGCGCATCGGCCACCCGACGAATCACCAGTGCGGCCTGCATGGGCGTGGGGCGCCAGCCTTCGAGGCGGAGCTGACGCAGGTCGCGCCCGCGCAGCAGTTCCATCGCGATGTAGGGGCCCTGTTCGCTGACTCCCGCGTCGAAGACCGTGACGATGTGGGGGTGGCTCAGCCCGCCGGCCGCGCGTGCTTCGTTCAGGAACAGTGCATTGAACGATTCACGTTCCTCGGCCGATACCGCGACATTGAGCGTCTTGATGGCGATGAGGCGCGACAGCAGCGGATCATGGGCAGCGAACACACGCCCAAGGCCACCTTCGCCGATCTGGTACTTCAGCGCGTAGCGGCCGATGTGCCCGATGGTGGAAAGCTGGCCTGTGGCCACCGGGGCCTTCTGAGGTAGCGGAGCCCGGGCCGGTGCACTGGCCGGTGCCAGGCCCAGGTCGGTGTCGGTCCACGGCGCGGAATCCGGAGGAGACGTCGCGTCGGGAGGGGCTGGCAGGGACGGTTCGGGCTCGGGACCTGACATGAGGAAGCAATGCGTGTGGTGGAAGGAACCACTACCGACCTAGCTTAGTGCAATGTGAGTGAGCCTTGGCCCCAAAAAGCACCGGCTTCACGGAATTCGTAACACACCGACACGAAACTCGCAGCCCTGTGGCTTCGGCGATGCGCCGACCCCACGTCGGCGCACACCTGTTCAGCGACGCGAGGTCCTGAACGCCTCGACCTCAACCGGGCGGAGATCGATCGCCGCCTTGTCGAGCACGCCATTGACGTACTTGTGGCCGTCCGTGCCGCCAAAGCTCTTTGCCAGCTCCACGGCCTCGTTGATGGCGACCTTGTACGGTATGTCGATGCAGTGCTTGAGCTCGTAGGAGCCGATCATGAGCACGCCATGTTCAATGGGCGAGAGCAGGTTGGTCTGCCGATCGACGTGGCGCTTGAGCACGGCGTCGAGGTCGGCGGCTTCGGCGATGCAGCCGTGCAGCAACGCCTCGAAGTGGGCGGGATCGCACTTGTCGAACCCTTCCTGCTCGCGCATGTGGGCGTCGATCACGGCCGCCTCGGTGCCCGAGATCAGCCATTCGTACAGGCCTTGCAAAGCCGCCTCGCGCGAACGGCGCCGGGCGGACTTCGGCGCGTTGGCCTTGGGCGTGCCGCGTGCTGCGGCGCTCTTTTTCTTTGGTGTGTCGGTCACGTGAGGTCTTCCAGCAGGTTGGCCATTTCGACGGCCACACGGGCGGCATCGCGCCCCTTTTCCTCGGCGCGCGCCCAGGCTTGCGCTTCGTTTTCGACGGTCAGGATCGCGTTGGCCACTGGCACCTCGTGGTCCAGCGCCACGCGGGTCACGCCGCTGCCGCTTTCATTGGCAACGAGTTCGAAGTGGTACGTCTCGCCACGGATGATGCAGCCGAGCGCGACCAATGCATCGAAGCGGCCGCTCTCGGCCATGGCGTGCAGTGCGATCGGCACCTCCAGGGCGCCGGGCACGGTCACGTGCTTGATGTGCTTGGCCGAGACCCCGAGCTGGACGAGTTCGTCGATGCACGATGCGGCGAGCTGCCCAGTCAACTTGTCGTTGAAGCGGGCCTGCACGATGCCGATGCGCAGGTCGGTTCCATCCAGATCGGCGGCCTGGCCCTTGTCAGCAGCTTGCATGGAAAGGTTCCTTGGAAGGAATAAGGCGAAAAAACAAGAACGGGGATCAGGTGGCCGAGACGAAACCGGTGACTTCGAGGCCATACCCGGTCATGCTCGGCATGCGGCGCGGGCTGCCCAACAGCTTCATGCGGCTCACCCCCAGCTCGCGCAAAATCTGCGCCCCCACGCCGTGGATTCGCAAGTCGATCTGCCCGCGGGCCGGAGCAGCAGGCTGCTCCGGTGCCGTCAGGCGCGACACCAGCGACTTCGCATCATCACCACAGTTGAGCAGCACGGCCACGCCACGGCCGGACGCCCGCAGCTCGGCAAGCGCCTTCGGCAGCGGCCATGAATGACCGCAAGCCCCTGCGTCGAGCAGATCGAGCACCGACAGCGGCTCGTGCACACGAACCAGCACCTCATCGCCCGAACCCACCGGGCCATGGCTCAGTGCCAGGTGGATACCTCCAGTGCGGTCCCGAAAGGTCGTGCAGGTGAACTCGCCCTGTGCCGTGACCAACTGGCGCTGGCTGAGCCGCTCGATCAGCGTTTCGTTGCGGCTGCGGTAGCCGATGAGATCGGCAATGGTGCCGATCTTCAGGCCATGTTCCTTTGCGAAGACCTCCAGGTCGGGCAGCCGGGCCATCGTGCCGTCGTCCTTCATGATCTCGCAGATCACGGCGGCCGGGCTCAGCCCGGCCATGCCGGCCAGATCGCAACCCGCTTCGGTGTGCCCCGCGCGCATCAGCACGCCTCCATCCTGCGCTTGCAGGGGAAAGATGTGGCCCGGCTGCACCAGGTCAGACGCCTTCGCGTCCCGGGCGACGGCGGCTTGCACGGTGCGTGCACGATCGGCGGCGGAAATGCCCGTGGTCACACCCGTGGCCGCCTCGATCGACACCGTGAACGCCGTCCCGTGCTGCGTGCCATTGCGACGCGTCATGGGTGGCAACTGCAGACGCTCGCAGCGCTCGCGTGTCAGCGTGAGGCAGATCAGACCCCGCCCGAACCGTGCCATGAAATTGATCGCCTCGGGCGTGACGAGGTCCGCGGCGAGCACCAGGTCGCCCTCGTTCTCACGATCCTCCTCATCGACGAGGATGACCATGCGCCCGGCCGCCAGGTCGGCGACCAGCTCGGGGATGGGGGAAATTGCCATAACCTCAGATTGTAGGGCCCCCCAGTCGCTTCGCTCCTGCCCCCAAGGGGCGACCCCGGGTCGGCCGGCGGAGCCGGCCTCGCGGGTGGCTTGATGTGCGGCTTCGCTGCGCTCGCCTGGCTGTTGCTTGCGTTTGGGGGCTTTGCTGCGCTCGCCCTGTTGCCTTGCTTCGGGAGCACGATGCCTCTTCCGAAGCCTTCGAGGTATTCTGCCGGGCAGGAGGAGCATTTCGAAGCGAGGCGGTCTGACGTACGAGCGGTTTGCAGGGTGCTGCCTCCCAGCTCAGGCCGTCACTCCTTTCCGAACGCGAGACTCCATCTGCACGAGACGCTCCATGGGATCGATCCAACACTGTGCGCTGCCTGCTGGCGCTCTTCTTGAAAAGTACGTCCGAAGTGGCGCTTACACGGACTGTTATTCCATCGAGCTCACACGCCCTGTTACCCAGGGCGAGTTCATCGAGGCCTTCTATACGACGGCGGTGTTCAGGATCGAGCGCTGGCTGCTGGCCAAACTCCTGTCTCGACCGTCGACTGACATGGACGTCCGTCAGCTGGCCATGGGAAAGGCAAGCCGCTTCGCCGTTTGGTCGGTCGAGCGAGGTGAACATGATCAAGTCTTGCTCGCAGCTGGCCGGACCAGGTCATGGCTCATGGCGCGCTGCGACGAATCCACCGGCTCAACGACAAGACTGTATTTCGGCTCTGCCGTGGTTCCAGAGGTGCGCGATGCTGTCCCCCGCATGGGGCTGCTGTTCAAACCTTTGCTCGGCTTTCACAAAATGTATTCCCGCGCTCTTCTTGCAGCAGCTCATCGAAAACTGCTTGCCGACACGCGTACCGACAGGGCGGACTGAGGGATTGGACACAAGCCCCACCGAGCACAGCTTGAGGCGAGTGAGCAAATCCCAGTAGCGCCTGCGACAGCAAGGTAGCGAAGCGGAAGATCAAGCCAGCCGTGCGACCAGCTCTGCCTGCCGACCCGGGAGGCGCCCGTCTGAGGTCGGACGTGCTGGCGGACGGCAGGGCTCACCTCGGCCCCAGTGAGTGTCGGCGTACGCCAATGGATGTGACAGAGGGGCAAGCGAGCAAAGCGAGCAACGCCCCGTAGCGCGTGCCACAGGCAGGCAAGCGAAGCGAAGCCGCAGATCAAGGGGGCGGCGCATCCTCGGCCCCAGTGAGCACCATGTACGCCAATGGTGTGACAGAGGGGCAAGCGAGCAAAGCGAGCAACGCCCCGCAGCGCGCGCGACAGGTAGGCGAGCGAAGCGAAGCCGCAGATCCAGCCACCTGCGAGGCCGGCTTTGCCGGCCGACCCAGGGTCGCCCCTTGGGGGCAGGAGGCGTCAGCCGATTGGGGGGCCCCATTTCATCAGACTGTCGACGTACCGCGCAATCTGGTCGATTTCCAGGTTCACACGGTGCCCGGTGGCCAGTTGGCCCAGCGTGGTGTGTTCCAGGGTATGGGGGATGAGGTTGATGCTGAATTCGCAACCGGTGGGGGTGGCGGTGACGCGGTTGACGGTGAGGCTCACCCCGTTGATCGTGATGGAGCCCTTGTAGACGAGATAGCGGGCGAGGTTCGTGGGGGCCTCGACCCGCAGTTCCCATGACTCGCCGACAGGGGCGAAATGCGTGACGTGGCCGATGCCATCGACATGGCCACTGACGAGGTGACCGCCCAGGCGGTCGCATGCGCGCAGCGCCTTTTCCAGGTTGACGAGGCCTGGTGCATCGAGACCGGAGGTCTTCTGGAGGCTTTCGGCGGAAATGTCGATGGTGAACCGGCACGTGGCCGCATCGAAACCCGTGACGGTCATGCAGGCGCCGTTGAGTGCGATGCTGTCGCCGAGCTGCACGTCGTCGAGGTAGCCGGCGGGTGCCTCGAGTGTGAGGCGCTTGCCATGGCCAGGATCGGCGCCCAGGGCGTCGATGGCGATGATTCGGCCAAGGCCGGTGATGATGCCTGTGAACATGTCGTTGAACTCGAGAAAATGAAGATGTCAGGGGCGAGCCAGCAGGCGCAGGTCTTCGCCGATCCGGTCGACGCCGTGGAACTGTAGCTGCACGGCGTCGTTCAGCACGGTCAGCGGCCCGAACGCTGCCAGGTCCAGGCCTCGGCCGAGCAACTTGGGCGCCATGTAAATCAGGTACTCATCGACGAGCCGCTGCTGCACGAACGCACCGCTCAAAGTGCGGCCCGCCTCGACGTGCAACTCGTTGATGCCGCGCTGTCCGAGTTGGGCGATCACCGCCGCGAGATCGACTTTGCCGTTGTTGCCCGGAGCATCGACCACTTCCGCCCCATGCATGCGAAGCGCACGCGCGCGGTCTGGATCGGCGCCGGCCGAAAAGATGAGCACCTGACCCGGGGCGGCGAGGATGCGGGCCGACGGGGGGGTGCGAAGCTCAGAATCCACGATGACCCGCAAGGGCTGTCTCGGCGTATCGACGAGCCGCACATCGAGGCGCGGGTCGTCATCGAGGACGGTGCCTACGCCGGTCAGTATGGCGCCGGCGCGGCGGCGCCATGCGTGACCGTCCGTCCGGGCTGCGTCGCCGGTAATCCATTGGCTGGCGCCGTTCTCCAATGCCGAGCGGCCGTCGAGAGACACGGCGGCCTTCAGCCGCACCCAGGGTCGCTGGCGCTGCATGCGCGAAAAAAAACCGATGTTCAGCTCGCGGGAGCTTTCGCCTCCCGGGCCCACGTCCACCTTCAGGCCGGCCGCGCGCAGGTTCGCAAACCCCTGGCCGGCCACCAACGGATTGGGATCCTCGACAGCCGCCACCACCCGGGCGAGCCCCGCCGAAATCAGGGCGTTGCAGCAAGGTGGCGTGCGCCCGTGATGTGAGCAGGGCTCCAGCGTCACATAGGCGGTGGCGCCACGCACATCAGCTCCCCGGCTGGCCGCATCGCGCAGGGCCATCACCTCGGCGTGCGGCCCACCGGCCTGCTGGGTATGACCTTGTCCGAGCACCTGCCGCTGCCTGTCCACGATCACACAGCCGACGCGCGGGTTGGGTTCGCTGAGAGCGACGGCGCCCTGGGCCAGGGCAAGGGCCTGCGCCATCATGGCGGCATCGAACTCCGGAGGTGACAGGGTCAGGGCGGGAGGGTAGGTCACGGCAGGTGAGGCACGGTATCGACGGAAGCGTCATTGTGAGGGGGTGGGCCGCTGTGTGGGCAGCGTTGGTCTCCGCGCACCACCAAGAAATTCTGTTGGGTCAGCGGCTCGGTGACGAACGCATAGCGATCCGGATGCTCTTCGTTGCGATCGACGGCGCCACTCGCATCAAGGTCGGTACTGAACCGGCAGATTTGCTTGTCGGTGCGGTGCGGGCCCACGGACCAGCCCCTGGGCACGACCGACAGGCGGCCCGACCAACCGCGGTTGCCGGTCTGCAGCGGAACAACGCAGTTGTACCGAGCGAATCGTTCCGCCCTGGCCGGATCTCGATGTGCGGCGCTTTCACACGTGGCTGATCCGACGGGCGCATCGAGCTCGAGTCGCATGCCGAAGGGCAGGGGGGGGTCGTTGGCCTGGGCAGGATAGGGGGTGTCGTCGAGTGCAAAGCGCACATGGCCGGAAAGCCAAGCGCCCTGGTAGGCCTGGCAATCGGTGGGCGGCTCCCCGAACGAGGCTGTGGCACACATCGACACGACCTTTCCTGATGTGTTGTCGATGACGAAGGTGGGCGCGCGCCCTGCCGTTGTGCCGTGCGCGGCGGGAGTCCATGCGCTTTGGCCATTACCCAGGTGATAGGCGGTGTGCGGGATGTCGGGATGCCGATCAAGCGGCTGCGCGACGGGGCTGGGCCATGACGGGTAAATCAAGGCGGCCGAATGCGCGGGAAGCGCTCCGTCGAGCACCGAACGCACCGTCACCTCCCGGCGAGTGCCGGTGCGGTCATCCCAGGACACCGTCACCATGGCCTGCTTGTTCCGGGCTGTCGCGCCGGCGGTGATGTCGCGGCGCAGCGTGAAGCGCGCGGTCTGGCCGGACACGGTCTGCTCGGTGGTGGAGATGTCACTGAAAGCCTCGACCCCCGGCCCTGGCTCGAGTGCAGCGGACACGCGCAGGCGTTCGAGGTGTTGTCGCGCGAGTTCGACGGCGTCGGTGCGTTCACGTGCCAGGCCGGCGGCGGCATGTGCAAAGGCTTGCCAGCGCATTGCGCCCACCAGGGCCAGCGTCAGCAAGGCCAGCGCGATCAATGCCTCGACCAGGCCGATCCCGCGCACGGGCTCACGCGGTGAAGCAGCAGGGGCCCGCAAATGGTTCATTCGAAGTCCTTCCAGCTGCCGGGCACGCGCAGGAACGTGCCCGTGCGCTCGTGCAGGATCTGCAGCACCAGCGCGTCGTGGCGGATGTGGGTGACACCACTGCCATTCAAAGCGCCTTCGGCCACCACGGCGCCGAACACTTCGGCACCGGCTGGAGCGTGCCACCGGGGGGATGTGGTGTAGATGAAGCCATGTACGACCACGGGACCGGCCAACAAGACGGGACCATCCGCCACGATCAGCACCGGGCGCGTGGGGCTGCCGAGCTCCAGAGGTCCTGCCAGTTGCAAGCCCCCGCTCAGCCAGAGCATGGTGTGATGTCCGCCCACTCCGACGGCATCGCGCAGTGCGCTGTCGCACGCCGATGCGCAATCGACACGGTGCACCGTTGGCAGCGTCTGCCAGGAAGCCGCGTCCATTCGGAACAGCCGGGAAAACGTGTGGCCGCGGTCTGCCGAGCGAAGTGCGGGGTCGGAGGTGACAGCCGTGGAGGCGGCCGGCGCCCCCGGAGGTCCCCGCAAGCTGAGCCGGTCTGCGGTGACGTTGCCCCCTGTGTGGAGCACCATGCCACCTTGGGCAGGCTGCGAACGCTGGAGCATCCACGCCGCGGCACCGAGGTGCAGGTCGCCATGGACCGTCAATGCGGCTGCGGGCAGGTGGGCCAAAGCCGGTACATGACCCACGGACACGGCGACCTGCGCTTGGGCGTCGCCCCGGCCGGATGCGGAAGCGCATGGCGGCGCCTGGTTGCTGCAACCCGCGGATTCGACCTGGAGCAGGTCTCGCGGTGCGCCCGGACGCAGCTGCACCGTGAATGTGGCGGACGATGTGGCAGCCGACGTATCGGCCGGTGGCGTTTGCCCCACCGCCGGCAGCGTGCCGCACCAGCAGGCCCACCCGGCGCCTTCGGCGGTGCAATTGACAGGCAGCCCGGGCGGTGTCCAGGCGCCCTGTGCGTCAGGCCATCCGGCATGTTGTTCGCGGAAGCTGGGCAGCGCTGCTGACGATTGTGCTTCGCAGCGGTCGTCCACAGGGTCGCCGGCATTGAGCCGACCCAGCATCCAATCGATGCCCGCTTCGGCGGCCTCGAACGCCGCCTGTGACCGCAGGTGGTTGGCGGACAAGCGTTGTTCGGTCAGCAGGCTGCCGTTGACAATGCCCATGAACAGCAACATGACCAAGGACACTGCGAGCGCGGCCGGCAAAGTCGCCGTGCCCCGGGGCCCACGACTGGGGAGCGGCATCCGAGTCATGGTTCGCATTGGCCTGCGAGCACGTCGTTGCGGGGACGCACGTGGGTGGTGAGGTGGCGGTGGATGCCAGGGTCGCGGGCGGCGGTGGCGTCGATGCGAATTTCCAGCTCCCGTGTGCGAACCCGGGGAGGGCAGGTGGCGGCCGAAGCGGCACATGGCTGGGCGCAGGCAGCCGGCAGCGGGCGGTCATGGTCACGGGGAACCATCCGGAGCTCGGTGACGTGCAGCAAGCCCGGGTCGGTGAGCGGTTGCCAATGGTCTTCGCCGAGTTGGATGTCGAGAATGCCCTGGCGGAGCCGGAAGCCGAAGTGATCGTTGGAGGCCAGGGCACGGTGCGGCTCTCCGGCGGGTGACGAATAGGTGAAGTGCAGCTGATCTTGACTCTCTGAGGTGAAGGTGTGCGGGTTCGCCGGGGGCAAAGGCAGGTTCGCTCTCCATACCCCTTGAGCCGCTTCGGACCAGTGTCCTGCCCGTCGGAGGTGCAGGGACAGCAAATGCGCCGCAGCGCGGAGTTCCTGGTTCAGTCGGGCCTCGAGCAGCAGGCGCCGGCTTGCGGCGGCTTGATGGGCCAAGGCAGATGTTGCCGCGGCGATGACGACCATGCCGACGGCAAGGCCGATCATCAACTCGACCAGCGACAAACCTCGCAGATTCTGCCGGGGGAAGGGGCGCCCGCTCATCGATTCCAGCACCTGCGGTTGAGGTGGTCGGGGTTGTCGAGGTTCACGGCGGGCCCGGACAAAAACGCGGTCTCCCCTTGGCTTTGGCGCACACGAAGCACCTTGCAGAGGGTGTCCTCGCGCTGGGCACCTTGCGCCTCCGCGTGCAACTCGTACCCCGATGAAGAGGGCGCGTGCACCCCGAGGCGGTAATGGCCATGGGCGGATCGTTCGGGCAAGTTGAGCTCCGCGCCGGTGGCGTAGGCGGGGTGGTCTGCACGCCACCGCTCCTGCGCCTGTTGCAGCTGCATCAGGGCGACGCGGCCATCCCCGCGCCTGGCCTTGAGCCACTGGGCCTGAAAGCTTGGATATGCCAGCATGGCCAGCAGCGCCACCAGCATCAAAGCGACGACGATTTCGACCATGGTGTAGCCCCGCTGCGGGCGCCCGCGCCGTTGTTCAGCATGCTGCATGGCCAGCCACCCGCGCATGGGGTGAACAGGTTCGCACCCGCCCCATCACATTGACAATCTGGTGCACGGCATGGCCCGAGCGGCCGACCAGCTCGAACGTGCCCGTCGGCGTGCAGGTGCCGAGCTTCGGGTCGAACTGCAAGGACCTGGCAGGTGCATGCAGGCGCACGCCATCTGCGGCCGGCAGCCTGGTTTTCCTGAGCAGCGATGTCTCGCCTGTGCAGCCTGATTCGCAGCTGCAATCTGCGTTGGGGCCGGTATGCACCAGCCAACAGGCATCGCCATCGCCGTTGGACAGGGCGGTGAGGTACACCGGCTCGTTGCGTGCGATGGCCTCTGAGCGGGAAAACTGCAAGTCGCCTGCGAGGGCGGAAGCGGCGCCGTCAAGGCGGCGCCTCTCAATGAGTGAACCGATGCCGGGCCAGGCCAGTGTGGCGAGCACAGCGGCAATGCCCAACACGATGGCGACTTCCACGAGCGTGAAACCGGGAGCGGGGCGGGGCAGGGGTGGCATCGGGTCCTCTTGCGGAATCAATGCCAGCACTCTATGACCCAGGCCGATCGGGCCCCTGCGAAATTCGCCGCAAAACGAACGGCACCCGAAGGGGGTGCCGTTCAATCACATCAGATGTCGCGGATGAGCTGTCTGAACTCGTCGACGTCTTCGAAGCTGCGGTAGACCGAAGCGAAACGCACGTACGCCACCTTGTCGATGCGTTTGAGTTCGCGCATCACCAGTTCCCCAAGGCGGGTCGATGGCACTTCCTTCGTGCCGGAGTTCAGCAGCTTGTCCTGGATGCGTTCCATGGCTGCGTCGATCTGCTCCACGCTCACAGGCCGCTTGCGCAGCGCGAGGCTCATGGAGCCACGCAGCTTCGAAGGGTCGAACTCTGCCCGCGTGCCGTCCTTCTTGACGACGTGGGGCAGCGCAATCTCAGCTCGTTCGTAGGTGGTGAATCGTTTGTCGCAGCTCTGGCAGCGGCGCCGGCGACGCACGACGTCGCCCTCGTCGGATTCGCGTGTCTCGACGACCTGGGTTTCCTCGTGGCTGCAGAATGGGCAACGCATCGTGAGTCGATGAATGGCGGCGAAGGCGCAGGCCTTCGCCGGCCCCGGTCAACGATAGACCGGGAAATCGCGCGTGAGGGCTGCGACCTTTGTCCGAACTTCAGCGAGAACGGCCTCATCGTGCGGATTGTCCAGCACGTCGGCGATCAGGTTGGCTGTGGCGCGAGCCTGGTCTTCCTTGAAACCACGGGTGGTGAATGCGGGCGATCCGAGGCGGATGCCGCTCGTGACCATCGGCTTTTGCGGGTCGTTCGGGATGCCGTTCTTGTTGCAGGTCATGTGCGCCAGGCCGAGGACGGCCTCTGCTTCCTTGCCGGTCAGCCCCTTCGGGCGCAGGTCGACCAGCATGACGTGGCTCTCGGTGCGACCGCTCACGATGCGCAGGCCTCGCTGGGTGAGCGTTTCGGCGAGCACGGCGGCGTTCTTGACCACTTGTTGCTGGTACAGCTTGAACTCGGGCGACAGCGCTTCCTTGAAAGCCACCGCCTTGGCCGCGATGACGTGCATCAGCGGGCCGCCCTGGATGCCGGGGAAGATGGCGCTGTTGATCTGCTTGGCGACGTGGTCCTTCATCAGGATCACACCCCCGCGCGGGCCTCGGAGGCTCTTGTGCGTGGTGGACGTGACGACGTCTGCGAAGGGCACCGGGTTGGGGTACACGCCAGCGGCGATCAGCCCGGCGTAATGCGCCATGTCGACCATGAAGTACGCGCCGACGGCCTTGGCCACCTTCGCGAAACGTTCGAAATCGATGCGCAGGCTGTAGGCCGATGCGCCGGCGATGATGAGTTTGGGCTTGTGTTCGTGCGCCAGGCGCTCCATCGCGTCGTAGTCGATGGCTTCATTGGCATCGAGGCCGTAGCTGACGACCTTGAACCACTTGCCGCTCATGTTCAGCGGCATGCCGTGCGTCAGGTGGCCGCCTTCGGCGAGGCTCATGCCCATGATCGTGTCGCCGGGCTGCAGGAGCCCGAAGAACACACCCTGGTTCGCTTGCGAACCGGAGTTCGGTTGCACGTTGGCGTGTTCGGCGCCGAAGATCTGCTTCAGGCGATCGATGGCGAGCTGTTCGACGACGTCCACGTGTTCGCAGCCGCCGTAGTAGCGCTTGCCGGGATAGCCCTCGGCGTACTTGTTGGTCAACTGGGTGCCTTGCGCTGCCATGACAGCGGGAGAGGCGTAGTTTTCGGACGCGATCAGTTCGATGTGGTCTTCCTGGCGCTGGTTTTCGCGCTGGATGACGGCCCACAGGTCGGGATCGACGTTGGCGAGGGTGGATTGGGTGCGGTCAAACATGGCTTGGCAGTCCTCTTGAAAGAAGTCCGGATGGATCAGCGTGCAATGAGCCCGGAGGACCTCGAAGGACCCGAGGCTGGGTCGGGCTCTCAGTTGCACGCGATCACAGGGCTGCCCAGGCGAACGGCTGAAACGGGCCGGGCTCATGCCCAGGTCCGGCTGCGCTCCCCGGTGGTTCACCACCTCAGGGCCGTGGCAGTGTGCCGCGGCGCCCCATCGCCAGTTGCGCAGTAACGCGAGTGTACCGCGGCGCCCGGTTAGGCACCACCTGCAGCCGCCGCGGTCATGCAACAGGCACTAGTCGAGCAGGGCCAGCTTGTCGTTGGCATGCGTCTCGGGAGCGCGAGTCGCCTCGGTGGGAGGCGCATCGGCTGGCGACTTGGTGGTGGTTTCCGCGGAAGCAGCCACCGGGGCCGCGTTGATCGGCGCGTTGACAGGCACCGTCTGGCCGCTGGAGATGGCGCGCAGGTGGGCTTGTTCGGCCAGGACCTTGCCAGCGTAGCCACCGTCATCCGTGAGGTTCGCTGCGCCGACATAAAAGCGCAGTCCGCCTTCGACGCTTCCGGCGCGGGCAATGCATTCCTTGAGCACCCGCACGCCGACACGCACGTTGGTCACGGGGTCGAAGGCCGCATGATTGCCTCCGAAGGGTTCGTACTTGTCGTCATGGATGCGGGTCATCACCTGCATCAGGCCCTGCGCCCCGACCGGGCTTTGCGCAAACGGGTTGAAGCTTGATTCGATGGCCATGATGGCGAGGATCAGCGTGGGCTCGAGGTTGGCCTTGGCCCCGACGGTCCAGGCCTCCTTGACGAGGCGGCTCACGGGCTCCGGCGCCACGCGGTAGCGCCGGGAGATCCACATCGCCACGGCAGCTTGCTGCTTGGTGAGGTCCTTCAGGTCGGCAGCGGTGGCGCGCAGGATGGCATCTGGCTCGTTCAAGGAGGCGAGCGCTTCGACGGTGCCTTCCGTGCGCGCCTCGTACCGCGCCTGGAGCCAGCCGAGGGCCCGCGATTCGAACGTGGCCCTCAAGTCGGCACGGCCTGCGGCGAACACGACGAGCGCCACGAGTGCGAACCCCACGAGGGCGAAGGTGTTGTGGCTGACTTCGAGCAGGCCGTGGCCCACGTCACGCAAGAACACCAGGCCGCCTCGGGCGACCGATTGAACAGCGCCCCGTACCGCAGCGCCCGTTCCTTGACGGTTGTTTTCCATGTCACTCCTATCCTCGCTGCCGCTCGTGTTTCGCAAGGAGGCCCGAGAAGGTCGGGGCCTTGCGCGACAAGGCGACGGCGATAATTCGCCGCGCCACCCGCCCGGTCCCAACGACATTGAAGGGGGTGTGAAGCGCGGCGTCTTCTGTGCATGTGCAACCGGTCACGTCACCGAACGGCAGCACGGGTAATCCCTGATCTGTGCCAGAGTGCGCGGATTCTAGGAAGCCATTTCATAATGAGTCAAGAATATGAAATTCACTCTTAATAGCTTCAAGATATGAAATACCGCGATTTGCGTGAGTTCATGGCCGGCCTGGAGCGCGACGGTGACCTTCGTCGTGTCGCGGATCCTGTGTCGGCGCGGCTTGAGATGACAGTGATCAGTGACAAAGTGCTTCGGGCTGGCGGCCCGGCTTTGTGGTTCGAAAATCCCACGGGTTACAAAATTTCGGCCTTGACGAACCTGTTTGGAACGACAGGTCGCGTCGCAAAAGGGATGGGGGCTGAGAGCCTGGCCGAGCTTCGGGACGTCGGGCGCGTGCTGGCCAGTCTGAAGGAGCCTGAACCGCCGAGGGGACTGAAAGACACCGGCCGATTGCTGCAGATGGCCAAGGCGCTGTGGGACATGAAGCCCGCGGCCGTCCGCAAGGCGGTGTGTCAGGAGGAGGTGCTCGAGGGCAGCGAGGTCGACCTGGGCGAACTGCCGGTGCAGACATGCTGGTCGGGTGACGCAGGTCCGCTGATCACCTGGGGCCTCGTGATCACCCGGGGGCCGCAGCAGGTCCCCAACCCCCGTCGTCGGCAGAACCTCGGCATCTATCGCCAGCAGGTGATTGGCAAGCGTCAGGTCATCATGCGTTGGCTGGCACACCGCGGCGGAGCGCTCGACTTCCGCGACTTCGCACGCGTGCATCCAGGCCGGCCGTTCCCGATCGCCGTGGCGCTCGGAGCGGACCCGGCCACCATCCTCGGGGCGGTGACGCCCGTGCCGGACACGCTGTCCGAATACCAGTTTGCGGGGCTGCTGCGCGGCAGCCGCACGGAGGTGGTGGACACGGCGGTGGGCGAAGGCGGAACCCTGCTGCAAGCGCCGGCCTCCGCGGAAATCGTGCTGGAAGGCTGCATTCCGGTTGCCGCCCCCGGGTATACCGGCGTCAGCGAGCACGGCGTCGCGCTGAAGGAAATCGGTGGCTACTTGCATGCCATCGAGGGGCCCTTCGGAGATCACACTGGGTACTACAACGAACAGGACTGGTTCCCGGTGTTCGAAGTGACGCGGCTCACGCGCCGGAAGAATCCCATCTATCACTCCACCTACACCGGCAAGCCGCCCGACGAGCCTGCGGTGCTCGGCGTGGCGCTGAATGAGGTGTTCGTGCCGATCCTGCAAAAGCAGTTTCCGGAGATCACTGATTTCTACCTGCCGCCCGAAGGGTGCAGTTACCGGATGGCGATCGTGAGCATCCGCAAGAGCTACCCCGGGCATGCGAAGCGCGTGATGTGCGGCATCTGGAGCTTCCTGCGCCAGTTCATGTACACCAAGTTCATCGTGGTGACGGACGACGATGTGGACATCCGCAGCTGGCAGGAGGTGATCTGGGCGATCACCACGCGGATGGATCCTGTGCGAGACACCACGCTCGTGGAACACACGCCGATCGATTACCTCGATTTCGCGTCGCCAGTGAGCGGGCTCGGGGGCAAGATGGGGCTCGACGCCACGAACAAATGGCCGGGGGAGACGACGCGGGAGTGGGGGCGCACCATTTCAATGGACGCCGAGGTGGAGGCGCGGGTAGCACGGTTGGTGGACGCTGTGATGAAACCTCCAAAATGAACCCGGGTAATCCATAGGCGCGGCGAGCTTGCAAGCGTTCTTGGGGCCGACTAATTTGTAGGCACCTGCCACGCAGGTGTTACCCAAGTCGCAGTCTCTGCGCACAGGAGCCCCGGACTTCTATCCTCCGGAGCCCCGACCGGCGACGTCAGTCCGCCCGCCCCTCCCACCTGTTCAGGTCGGGAGGGGTTCGCATTTCAGGCGCCCACCAACATGCCCAGCCATTCGTGCAGCGCACGCCGCACCAGGTGGAACCCGGCTGCCGAAGGGATCCAGGAGAATTTGTCCGCCATGTCCGTGCCAGCCATGCCCATGGGTGCGGCTTGAATGCGGATGCCGGTCCCCGCGCTTTCCTCGAACACTTTCACGGCGCGAGGCATGTGGGTTCCGTGGGTGACCAGCACGATGTGGGTGATGCCTTCGGCCCGCAGCAGGGCCGAGGTGCGGATGGCGTTTTCGCGGGTATCGCGGGAGTTGTCCTCGACCCATTTCAGCGGGCGGCCGAATTCCTGGGCGGCGATGCGGGATGCGATCTGGGCTTCGGGTTGGCCATCGCGCTGGCCCCAGCCCAGTCCACCGCTGAAGGCCATCGGGAGCCCGGTCTCCCGGTGGAGCCATATGCCGTATCTCAGCCGCTCGAGCGACGCGGCCGCGAGGTTGGAGACGCCGTACTCCGGAGCGAGCGCTTCGGCGCCGCCGCCGAGGATCACGATGGCGGTCGGCTTGTGGGCTCGGGCGTCGTTCTTCAGTTGCGCGATGTCGGTGGCCGACAGCGCCGCCGGCGGCCTGAGCACCCAGGCGGTGAGCAATTGCCCGGTGCCGGCGCACGCGCTGAGCCAGAGGCCGGCCACGCCCACCAGGGTGATGAACCAGCCGAGGCCCCGTCGGGGCAAGATCGTGCGGGCCCCGACGAGGACGAGCAGCAAGAAGGGAACCGGTGGCATCACCAGGGCGGCGAGCAAGGGCTTCCAGGATTCGATGCCGAGGAGGGCCAGCAAGCTGTTCATTCGGGTTCGTTCTGTTTGGTGTTGTGTACCCGAGGCGGATTGTGGTCCGCTTTGCGAGGCCGGCAGCTCGGCGCGCGCGTGAAAAATTCCCGGTCAGTGTCCGCGTGCTTCGCGAATGGCCGCTGTCGTGTTGATGGCGTGGGCCGCCACCTGTTTGAGGTTGGTGGCGATCACATGCAACGGGTAGGTGCCCGAAACCACGCCGTCATAGGCCAACTCGATGCCGATGACATCCGGGGCGAGGCCCTCGATGGCGGCGATGAGGGCATCGTCGAACGCGTCAAGGTTTTCGTCGTCGTACAGGATTTCGGTTTCGGCGCTCACGCGGTATGCGAAGAGGGAGGGCTCGGTTTGTTCGATGTCGATGCGGACGATCATGGGGCAGCAGTGAGGAGCGGAAGCGTCATTGTGCGCCCGCCTCAGGGGGACCCGCTGCGCTGGTGTTGGTCTGTATGCGTTCCCCGGGGCCTGCCGTGCGCATGGGTCCTGTCCGAGTGGATCTTCGTCGACGCCGATGCGTGACGCCACCCACCAAACAGGCGTCCTGGGTCACTCACCGATGGCCACGCGGTTGCGGCCCTCGGTCTTGGCGGCGTACAAGGCCCGGTCGGCGCGTTCCAGGGTGTCAGCCCATTGTTCGTCTTCGGGGGCGACGCTGCTCAGGCCGATGCTCACAGTCACCCGCTGGCCGTCGCGCATCGGTACGTCGGCGATGACCGTGCGCAGCCGCTCGGCCACGGTCTGGGCGACATCGCTGGGGGTCTCTGGCAGCAGCACGCAGAACTCTTCGCCGCCCAGGCGGCCGAGGATGTCCTGCTCCCGGAGTTGGCGCAACCAGCGTTCGGTGCATTCTTTGAGCACGCGGTCGCCACTGGCATGGCCATGGTGGTCGTTGATACCTTTGAAGTGGTCGATGTCGAGTGCGAGCATCGTCAAGGGCCGACCGAAGCGGCGCGCGCGCAGGAATTCGCGTTCCGCGACGTTGGACATGGCCCTGCGGTTGAATGTGCCGGTGAGTTCGTCCGTGGTGGCCAGGTGCTGCAGGTCTTTCTGTGCCCGGCGGAGCGCGCGCTGGGAGCGGTGGAGGAAAGCCGTGAACGCGATGACAGCCACGGTCAGCAGGGCGCTGGCGGCGACGGCTGCACGGAGTCGGAAGTCGAACGGCTCCATGATTTCCTGAACGCTCCGGGCGACGACGACCGTGAGCGGAAAGTCGGCGAGCCGTTCGTAGGTGCCGATGCGGGCAATGCCGTCGGACAGGTGCTCGTCGCTCGTGAATGTGCCGTTCGGTTGGATGGCGGTGTCGCCCGTGAATGTCTGAGTCTGTCGGAGGTCGCGGCCCAGGCGTCGGGCGTCGAATGGCACATGCGACAAGACGGCGCCATCCCGGCGCACGAGGCTGATGGTGCCGTGCGGTTGATACCGCAGCCGGTCGTGCAGGTCGAACAGCCGGTCGAGTTGCACTGCGCACATGACAAGGATGAATTGGCCCACGCGCGGCTCGAGCCGCCACGAGACCGGGATGGACCATGCGCCGGTGAAGCGACTCTTTTCCGGATCACCGATGAACACGGTGCGGACGGTGGTGTCGACGTACTCCTGGGCGCGGAAGTAGTCGCGGTCGTCCACGCGGGTCAGGGGCAGGTCGGGTTTCAACGGGAGTGCATTCACGTGGCCGGTCTCATCGACCAGGCGCAGGTTGAACATGCCTTGCGATGCGCGGCCCATTTCGGTGACGAGCGCGGTGAAGTGCGGGTCGGTCAGGGGATCGATGTGCGGATGGGCCTGCAGCCACAGCTCGAGGATGCGCAGGTCGGTCTCGATGGCTTTGAAGAGGCCCGTCGTGTGCTGGGCGACGGCGGTGTTGACCAGCCGGAGATCGCGGTAGGCCTGTTCGTACAGGCGGGTGTACTGGACGAAGAAGAAGATGGCCATCGCCACCCACAAGGCGGCCAGCATGGTGCCGACCATGACAACCAGGCCGAACCGCTGAGCCACGTCAGTCACGCGTGCGACGCGTGCCGTTTCAGGCATGAGGACTTCCAACCGTCAACGTGACAGGCCCGGCGGGTGGATCCAGCTGGATGCGACCCCGGGGCCGTTTGCCAAATTCTAAGGGCCGCGCCGTTGCACGTTCCGCCGCCCATGTGAGGGGGCGGGTCTCCTAAAATTCATTGATGAAATACCTTCACACAATGGTGCGTGTCACCGACCTTGATCAATCCCTCGCGTTTTACCGCGACGCCCTCGGCCTGGAAGTGGTGTCTCGCCGCGAGCATGAGAAGGGGCGATTCACGCTGGTGTATCTCGCCGCGCCAGGGCAAGTCGAGGCGCAAGTGGAACTCACCTACAACTGGGATCCCGAGGTGTACACCGGTGGCCGCAATTTCGGGCATCTGGCGTACGAGGTCGACGACATCTATGCCACCTGTCGGCGCCTGATGGACCGCGGCATCGTGATCAACCGCCCGCCGCGCGACGGCCACATGGCCTTCGTGCGCTCACCCGACCAGATTTCCATCGAACTGCTGCAAAAGGGCGATGCCCTGCCTGCGGCCGAACCGTGGGTCTCGATGCCCAATGTGGGCGCCTGGTAAGCGCTGATCAGGGCCGCAGGCGCTGCGCCTCGCGGGCGAGTTCCGTGATGCGTCCCCAATCCTTGCGGGCAACGACGTCGGCTGGTGTCAACCAGGAGCCGCCGCACACCGGCACGTTGGGCAGGGCAAGGAAATCGGGAGCGGTTTGCAGGGTGATGCCGCCCGTGGGGCAGAACATCACGTCGGCAAAGGGGCCCGCCAGTGATTTGAGCAGCGGGATGCCGCCCACCGCGGTGGCCGGGAACAATTTGAGGAACGAATGGCCATCGGCGTTCGCGGCCATCACCTCGCTGCCGGTGGCCACGCCAGGAAGCAACGGCAGATGGAGGGCGCGGCATGCCTGCCCGATGCTCTGGAGATACCCAGGGCTGACCGCGAACCGGCATCCGGCGTCCTTGGCTGCCTGCGCATCGGCCACGCTGCGCACGGTGCCGGCGCCCACGATGGCGTCGGGCACCGCCTTCGCGATGGCCTCCATGCAACGCAACGCGACGGAGGTGCGCAGGGTTACCTCGAGCACCCGGACGCCGCCGGCGACCAGGGCCTCGGCAAGCGGCACCGCGTCTTCCAGCCGTTCGATGACGATCACGGGGATGACGGGGCCATGGCCGGCGAGGTCCAGCGCTTGCAGTGCTTCTTGTGGATTCAAAGCCATGTGACTGCTCCTTCTTCTGCGGTACGTACGTTGCGGCGCATGCCGCCGAACAGCTCGCGCCCAAGCCCGTGGGCGTTGGTCTCCAGGGCGCTGTCGGTCAGGGTGTCGATCTCCCGGGCAGCCCAGGTGGCATCGTCGACCAGCGCGTCCAGCGTTCCGGTGACGGCGTCCAAGCGGATGATGTCACCGCTGCGCACCTTGCCGAGCGGGCCGCCAGCCACCACCTCGGGGCTCACGTGAATCGCCGCGGGCACCTTGCCCGATGCACCGCTCATGCGGCCGTCGGTGACGAGGGCCACCTTGAAGCCTTTGCCCTGGAGCACGCCGAGCGCCGGCGTGAGCTTGTGAAGTTCCGGCATGCCGTTGGCCTGCGGGCCCTGGAAGCGCACGACGGCGACGAAATCGTGTTCAAGTTCGCCGGCCTTGAAGGCGGCGAGCAACGCTTCCTGCGTGTCGAACACCCTCGCAGGTGCTTCGATGACATGGTTCGACTCAGGCACCGCGGACACCTTGATGACCGAGCGTCCCAGGTTGCCCGTCAACAGCTTGAGTCCGCCGGTGCGGCTGAACGGGGCGGAAGCCGTGCGCACCACGCTGTCGTCGCCGCTGGCAGCGGGCAGGTTTTTCCACACGACGCGCTCGCCGGCGCGCGACGGCAGCCGGCCATAGTCGTGCAAGCTGTTGCCGGAGGACACGGTGGCCACGTCGCCGAACATCTGCCCGCTGTCGATCAGCTCGCGGATCACGAAGCCGGGGCCGCCGGCGGCCTGGAACTGGTTCACATCGGCGCTGCCGTTGGGGTACACGCGCGCCAGCAGCGGCACGTGGTTCGACAGGTCGGAGAAGTCGGTCCAGTTGATGAGGATGCCCGCCGCGCGCGCCACGGCCACCCAGTGGATCAGGTGGTTCGTGGAGCCGCCGGTCGCCAGCAGTGCCACCATCGCATTGACGATGACCTTTTCATCGACGAGCCGGCCGATGGGGGTGAAGCGGCCCTTTGGCGTGATGGCCAGCACATGGCGGACGGCTTCACGGGTGAGGTGCTCGCGCAGTTCGGCGTGCGGATGCACGAATGCGGCGCCGGGCACATGCAGCCCCATGGCCTCGAGCAGCATCTGGTTGCTGTTGGCGGTGCCATAGAACGTGCAGGTGCCCGCGCCGTGGTAGGCAGCGGATTCTGCGGCGAGCAGTTGCTCCCTGCCGACCAGGCCTTGCGCGAATTGTTCGCGCACCTTGGCCTTGTCGCTGTTGGACAGGCCGGTGCTCATCGGGCCGGCCGGCACGAACACGCAGGGCAGGTGGCCGAAGTGCAATGCGCCGATCAGCAGGCCCGGCACGATCTTGTCGCACACGCCGAGCAGCAGTGCGGCATCGAACACGTCGTGCGTGAGCGCGATGGCGGTGCCCATGGCGATCGTGTCGCGAGAAAAGAGGCTCATTTCCATGCCGGGCAGGCCCTGCGTGACACCGTCGCACATCGCCGGCACGCCGCCGGCGACTTGGACGGTGGCCCCGAGCCGATGGGCCTCGTCGCGGATGATGGCCGGGAAGCGTTCGTACGGTTGATGGGCCGACAGCATGTCGTTGTAGGCCGTGACGATGCCAATGTGCGGAGCGCGGTCAGCGACGATGCGGAGCTTGTCGTCTTGGGGCAGGGCCGCGAAGGCGTGCGCGACGTTGGCGCATCCCATGCGGTCGCTGCCTCGGGGGCGATGGATGATGGCATCGATGCGCCGCAGGTAGGCACTGCGGGTGGCGGCGCTGCGTTCCTGGATCCGATGGGTGACGTCGAGCAGGATTTGTTTCATGCGAGGGCCGGAAAGTGGAGGGCATCGTGGACCCCATGCGGGGCATTATCCAGTGGTGGGCACGACTCTGCACGTGTTCAGCGGACTGCCGCTCACCGAGCGCCGGAACCTGAAGACGGTGCCATGGCGGTGCGGCTCGCGGGTGCAGGGGGGGCAGCCTTGCGCGCGCGCTCCAGCAGTGCTGCGCAGGTCTCGTCGTGCTCGTCGTCCGAGCCGGGGTCCACCAGCGGGATGAGCGCGGCGAATGGGTTGACCAGGCCGAGCAGCACGGCCATGGCCGCCTTGCGCGCCAGGGGGGCCTTCTCGAGGGAGATGACGGGGTCGCTGAACGTGCCCCTGACGCGCAGCGGCGTGCGCAGTGTCAGCGGGCTGAAGTCCCTGGGCGAGACCACGGCGCGCAGGTCCATCGATTCGTCGCGCAGCGACAGTTTGCCGTCCACCCAGATGTTCGAATCCGTTGTTTCCACCACCATGGCGCGCGGGGTGAGAACGCCGTCGTTGGCCTTCAGGTCGACCAGTGCGCATTGGATGGGGAGGTCGTCATCGCCTTTGATCATCACACCGAGCAGCTGGGCCACGTCGATGCCTGCCGCCTCGATGGCCAGGTGCGACATCTTGCCGTCGCGTATCGATGTGCGAAGCGATCCGTCCAGGCTGCCGAGAATCTGAGCGGTGGACTTGCCTTCGCCACGCAATTGGGCACGGCCGACGAGCCGGCCGCTCACGTAGGGCGGTGCGTTGTCGCTCCGTTGTTGCTTGATCCAACGCTCGAGACGCACGTCGTTCCAGCGCAGGTCGGTGGTCCACAGGGCCGCTTGCCCCGTGCCATCGAGCGAGACGTTGCCGCGCATGTTGCCTTCCGCCGTGCGGGCCACGAGGTCGTCCAGGCGCAACTTGCCGTCCTTCAGGGTCAGGTGGGTTTTCAGGGGGCTCAGCGGCATGGCGAACAGGTGCCCCAGTTCAACTCGGTCGAAGGCGAGCAGCACATTGGCATTCATCGCTCTGAGCGAGGGCAGATCGAACGGTTTGTCGGGCAGCACGTTCGGGCCCGGGGTGACCGGTGCGGCGCCCCGCTCGGCGGGAGGCTCGGCGCCAATGGCAGGCGCGAGGTCGGCCAACAGCACGCGGGGGCCATGCACCTCCCCGGACAGCTCCGGCACCTTCGGTCGCGCGTCGAATGTCAGCGCGGCGCCCAGCTTGCTTTCGCCGACGGTGGCACGATCGGCAACGACGCGCCAGAGCTTGTCTTGCTTGACCACTTTGCCGTTGATCGAGAATGCGCCGGTGGTGGGCAGCGTGACACCGAGCGGTTCGCCCACCGCTCCCAGCGATGGGCCGGTCACCTTGTAGATGCCGCTCAGGCCCGTGAGTTTGAGCACGTCGGACACGGTGCCCTTGAACTGGAGGTTGGCTCGGCCGGCGGTGAGTTCGAGTTGCACCGGCGTGGGTGGGGCACTGCGTGTCGACGCCAGCAGCGGCATGGCACCGGCGGCCTTCAGTCTGGCCGTGACATCGAATCCGCCGTAGGTGCCCTTGGCCGAGCCGACCAGGCCCGAGACCGTGTTGTCCGCCAGCACGCCTTCGTTGAGCTGCACTTCGCCGGTGAGTCGCGCACGCAGCGGCGCGTCCTCATAGGTCAGGTGACCATCGCGCACGGTCAGCTCCTGAATCTGTGGAAGCTCAGGTGGTCCGCTTGCCTCCGCAGAGGCGTTCGGGTCGCCGAACTGCCAGGAGGCGCGGCCGTCCTTCAGGCGTTCGGCATGGACGGTGAGGCGGTCGGCATGGAGGAGTGCGATGTCGAGCGGCGCACCCCGGCGGGCGCGCCAGAGTGCGCCGTAGGAGAGGTGCATGCGTGCTCCTTCGGCGCGCAGGAAATAGGGCCGCCGGCTCCAATCAGGAGCGCCGATGCGAAGTACGGGGACCCGCACTTCGAGCCCACCCAGAAATCGCACCGTGGCGCCCCGTGACGATGTTGCATCATCGGCAGCGCGCAATTGCACCTCACGGTGCAAGGCGTTGCTCAGCGCGCGTTCGACAGGGCCGGCCAGGAAAGGCCAACCGGCGAGTTCGCAGCCAAGCAGCACCAGCACGAAGGCCGCCAGTCCGCCCAGGATCCAGCGAAGGGCGCGACGACGGCGGGGTGGTGCCGGTGGTGCCGCCGTGGTGCCGGTCATCGGCAGACCCCGGCGTGCCATCCCAGGCAGCTGGAGAGGAGGCTCATAAGGAATCCTGCTGGATGCGTACGGCGGATGCCGCCCACTGCCAGCACGTTAGGCTTCCCCTGAGATGCACCCAATCGGTGGCGGCCGGTTGGCCGCGTGCGGATTGTCCTACGCTGCCGCTTCGTCGGCTAGTCGATGCGGATGTCGACCCGGCGGGCTTCGGCCGGGTCACCGGTGCCGGTGGTCTGTGCGGGCTTGTTCAGCACGATCTGCTGGCCCGACACACCGTGGGCTTCGAGGGCATGCTTGACCTGCTGCGCGCGACGCTTGGCGAGGTCCTGGTTGGCCGCGAGGTTGCCGCTTGCGTCGTGGAAGCCGGAGATCGACACCACCGCGCCGGTGCCGGCACGGGCTGCCTTGGCGATCCGGTCGAGCACGTCTGCGGCTTCAGGCGGAAGCTGATCCTGGCCCATGGCAAAGTAGATGCGTTCGATGCGGCCCATGGCCTCGGCCGACTGTGGGGTGGACGCCGCGCCGGTCGCTCGCGGCAGCGACTTCCAGATGCCGACGCCCAGGACGGTGGCCACCAGGGCTGCGACCAGCAAGCCGACGATGGTCAATGCGAACTTTTGCTCAGGCGCTTCTTGATTGCTCATTGCGACTCCCTTGGTTAACTTTTTATTCTAGGGCGGCGAGCGATCAGTTTCGTTGAAGAAACAGGTTGGCCAAGGTCATCGCAAAGCAAAGCGGATGACGGCGATCTCTGCAGCCGGCACTTGATCGGGATGCCGAGGCAGCCTCGGCGCTCGACGAGGCCCATGCCCTCACGGCCTGTTCCGGCCTCAGACGCAGTTCTGGAACGGCGACATCGCGGACGTGGCTCGCATGCGCGGCAAGCTCTCGCGCGTGTCGATGTCGATCAACACGCCGGGATCGTCCACCTCGACTTCCTTGGAGGGATAGCGCGCGATGAGCCGCCGCGCGCCTTCATCACCGGTGAGCCGCACGAGTTCCGAATACAGTTCGGCCGCAAAGCCGACGGGGTGTCCGCGCTTGCCGCGGTGTTGTGCATAAGCGACCGGGTGATGATCCAGCAGACAGGCCACCGAGCGCAGCGTGGCCGGCTGCACGAGCGGCATGTCGGCCGGCAGGATGAGCCAGCCTGGTGCATTGGACCGCGCGGCCACGCCGGCTGAGATGGTGTAGCCCATGCCGAGCCCGAGGCTGGCTTCGCTGCCGGCCGCCGGCAGCAACAGGATGTCGCGCGTGGCAACGTGGTGGCTCGCCACTTCGGCGAGCGCTTCCGTGGTGACGACAAGCACAGGCAGTTCGGCGGCCAGCGCGTTGGCGAGTGTGGTCGCCAACACCGTGGATGTGCCAATGGTCTGCGTCAGCTTGTGCTGCATCCCTTGGAAGCGGCTCCCTCCACCTGCCGCCAGAACGATGACTGCCGGCCGCGATGTCATTCGGCCACCCCTTTTATTCAAAACGTCCTTCCCGAACGGGTGGACCTTGCATTGAGAATCGTCGGTTTGACCGGCCCGATCCAGTGGGGGCATTACTTAAGGCCTTCTCCGGAGAGCAAAAGCGACGGCTTCCGAGGGTAAATCCCGAAACCGAGTTCCTATACTGCGCGCATGACCGACATTGCAGCCCTTCGAAAAAGTTACGAACGCGCCGAATTGGACGAAACGGCCTCGGCCGCCGATCCGTTGTCGCAGTTTCGCCTGTGGTTCCAGCAGGCGCTCGACGCGCAGGTGCCCGAGGCCAATGCGATGACGCTCGCTACCGTGGGCCCCAACGGCCGCCCATCGAACCGCATCGTGTTGGTCAAGGGCATCGACGAGCGGGGCTTGGTGTGGTTCACCAATTACAACAGCCGCAAGGGCCGGGATCTTGCAGCCACGCCGTTTGCCGCGCTGCAGTTCCATTGGGTCGAACTCGAACGGGTCGTGCGCATCGAGGGGGCGGTCGAGAAGGTGAGCGATGAAGAGTCGGATGCGTATTTCCACTCACGCCCGCTCGACTCCCGGCTGGGTGCATGGGCCTCGCCGCAAAGCGAAGTGATCACGTCTCGTGCCGTGCTGGTGGCCAATGCGGCGAAGGCGGCCGCGAAGTATGGGCTGCATCCGCCGCGGCCGCCGCACTGGGGAGGCTATCGCCTGGTGCCCGATGGGTGGGAGTTCTGGCAAGGCCGCAAGTCGCGCCTGCACGATCGCCTGCGCTACCGGCTCGATGACGGTGCCTGGGTGCGGGAGCGGCTGGCGCCGTGACGGTGCCCGGGCCGCTCCCATCCGGCCTTCAGAAGGCCACGCGCATGCCCACTTTCACGGCGCGACCCGGCAGGGGCGACAAGCCGCGGATCGTGTCGATGCTCGATGCGTTGTAGGCCAGCCGGTCGCCAAGGTTGGTGACCTTCAGGAAGACGAGGCCGTCCGTCGTGTCCCCCCAGCTGAAGCGGCGGTTGAGCGCAAGGTTCACAATGGCGTAGCCCGGCGTTGACCGGTCGGTGCTCGGCACATGGGTCTGCCTGGCTGCGTACTCCACTTCGGCTCGGCTGGACCACAGTCCTTGCGCGGCGTCGAGCCCGAGCGTTGCGCGAAGCGGTGCAATGCGTGGCAGGGCCTCTCCGTTGTCGAGGTTCTTGCCGCGGGTGAGGTCGATCTTGCCGGACGCGTCGAGTGTCCAGGCGCCATCGAGCAAGCGGTGCGCGCCTTCGATCTCGAATCCGTTCAGACGGGCGCGCACCGGGCGGAACACATACTCGGGCACGGATTCAGTCACGCCGTCGTTCACCACATCGACGGTGTTGCCCGATGCGTCCAGGGAAATGAATCGCGAGAAACGGGCGGTGTACGCGCCGATGCGAAACCGGTTCACGCCGGATTTCCATGCCAGGGCCACATCGAGGTTCGTGCCCTTTTCCTTGCCGAGCGATGGATCGCCCCGCTCGAATGCGCCGGTGGCCGCATGCAGGCCGTTCGCATAGAGCTCGAACGACGTGGGAGCACGTTCGGTGTAGCTCAGACCACCGGTCAATGACCACGCGCGGTCGAATTTCCATATGTTGGCGATGGACGCGCTGGCCAGCGAGAAGGACCGCTCGGCCGGGCCGCCGAACTTCGGGGTGCCGGGGTCGGCATCGCCGCCCGATGAGACCCGCACGTGCTCGCCCCGGAGGCCGCCTTGCAACGTGCCGCCGGCCCACGGCAGCTCCTCGAGCGCGAACAAGGCCTGCTTGCGCGTCCGGGTGTCCGGCACGAAGGCCTCTTCGCCCAGAGCGGAGAAGTCGGTGTCCTCGGCCTGCAAGCCGACGACACCACGCACCTGGCCGACGGCAGCATGCTCCGCCTCGACACGCAATTCCGTGCCCTTCGTCTTGAACGTGGTGCCAATCTCGCCGCTGCCTTCGACTTCCTCATGGCGGTAGTCGGTGTGGTTGATCTGCGTGCGCACCGCCTTCAGCGGACCGCCGAGGTCACGCACTTCGCCGGAAAAACCGATGTGGTCGCGCTTCATGCGGATCGTCACATCCGGCTCGGCCACGACGCCGTAGCGGCTGTCGTACGTGTCGACGGACAAGCCGGCGTAGCCCTTGTCGAAGAAGAAGGAACCGCCCGCAGACCCACCTTTCGTGCGGCTCGCCGAGTTGCGCACCCGGTTCGTCTCGTCGAGCAGTTGGCCGTCTTCGAGGGGGCGGTGCTTGGGCACGCGCAGATCGTCGGTGTCTCGGCCGAAGGCGTCGACGTGCATGGCAAAGGCGCCGTTGCCGGCTTCAACCAGGGCCGCACCGCCGCGCTCCCGATCCGCTCCACCCAGACGGCCTTCTGCTGAACCGGACACGCCGTCGAGGGGCCGCTTCGGGATGCGGTTGTCGAGCGCATTCACGGCGCCGCCGATGGCATTGCCGCCATACAGGAGGGCCGCGGGGCCGCGGAGGACTTCAATGCGGTCGACCACCAGCGGGTCGATGGGCACGGCATGATCGAAACTCAGCGTGGAAGCGTCCAGCGATCCGGCACCGTTGCCGAGCATGCGCACACGTTCGCCATCCAGGCCACGGATGACGGGTCGGCTGGCGTTCGGGCCGAAGTAGGAAGAGGACACCCCGGGCAAACCGTTGAGCGTCTCGCCGAGCGTGCCGGCTCGTTTCAGCACCAAGGCATTGCCGCCCAGCACGGTGGTGGGGGCGGCGACGTCGGCACTGCCGAGCGGGTTGCCGGTGACGACGACAGGTGCGAGCGTCGTGGCGGGCTGTGCATCGGATGGCGCAGTCTGCGCGCGGGCCGTTGAAACAAAGGCGAGCGCGAGCGCGCCCGCAAGCGCCGTGTGGCGCGGAAGCAGAGAATGGGACACTTGGAAATCTCTCGCAGGAATGTGCCACGGCCGCGCAGCGGCAGCAGCCAACGGCGCCGGGCACGCAGTGCACGGCGCTACTTCAGATCCACATCAGGCGAGAGAAGCGGGGG
>Ga0070659_100000408_pt1 | contig 32560 bp, 23 predicted proteins | sample KBSC23metaG_FD_64666 | JGI IMG/M metagenome (GOLD analysis project Ga0070659, IMG submission 64666) | Corn rhizosphere microbial communities from Kellogg Biological Station, Michigan, USA - KBS C2-3 metaG | ecosystem: Host-associated > Plants > Roots > Rhizosphere > Soil ... | reverse complement strand
AGCTCCACCGTGACCGTACGAGACACGGCCGTGCCGGTCCGCTTCGGCTCGCTTCGCATCGCGTCGCTGGCTCACTGGACCCGGTGGGCCCCGGCTTTCGCCGGGGTGACATTTGTTTACGGCCCCCCGTGTGTTTGCGGCCCCCGCATGTCATACCGGCGAACGCCGGTACCCACTGATCCGAATGGCCACGACTGCCGCCGGAGCAACAAAAGAGCAAGAGGCGAGCGAGCAAAGCGAGCAACGCCCCGAACCGCAAGCGACAGGAAGGCGAGCGAAGCGAAGCCGCAGACCAAGCCACACGCGAGCCCGGCTCCGCCGGGCGACCCGTGGCGCCCCTTGGGGGCAGGAGCGAAGCGACTGGGGGGCCATATCTAGTACCATTCGTGTCCAAGTGCAAAACAGGCGCAAGCGTGCGCCTGCAGTCCATGAACGCGCCGCTTCCGCTTACCCACATTGCCCCCGCGGCCGACGCTGCGCATCATGCGCCTCGGCTGCGTGAGATTCCGTACAACTACACCTCGTTCTCCGATCGGGAGATCGTCATCCGCATCCTCGGCGCACGGGCCTGGGAGTTGCTGGACCGGCTGCGCGAGGAACGCCAGACGGGCCGCTCCGCCCGCATGCTGTACGAGGTGATCGGCGACATGTGGGTGGTTCAGCGCAACCCGTACCTGCAGGACGACCTGCTCGACAACCCGCGCCGCCGCCGCCTGCTGATCGAGGCGTTGAACCACCGCCTCAAGGAGGTACAGCAGCGCCGCAATCCCGGCGCCGATGCCGGCCGCGATGCCTCCGTCGGCGAATTGCTGGATGCCGCGACCCGTGCCGTGAAGGCCTTCGACGACCAGTTCGAGCAAGTGGCCGAGCTGCGCCGCCGCGCCACGAAGGTGCTCGGGCGCCACACGGCCAAGGACAACATCAAGTTCGACGGCCTCTCACGCGTCGCGCACGTGACCGACGCCACCGACTGGCGGGTGGAGTACCCGTTCGTCGTGCTGACGCCGGACACCGAAGCCGAGATGACCGCCCTGGTCAAGCACTGCATCGAGCTCGGCCTGACGATCATCCCGCGCGGCGGCGGCACCGGCTACACGGGTGGCGCCGTACCGCTCACATGGAACAGCGCCGTCATCAACACCGAAAAGCTGGAGGCGATGACCGAGGTCGAACACGTCCGCCTGCCGGGCCTCGATCGGGAGGTGGCCACCATCTGGACGGAAGCGGGTGTGGTCACCCAACGGGTGGCCGATGCCGCCGAACGGGCGGGCTATGTGTTCGCGGTGGATCCCACCTCGGCCGAAGCCTCGTGCGTGGGCGGCAATGTGGCCATGAACGCCGGCGGCAAGAAGGCCGTGCTGTGGGGCACGGCGCTCGACAACCTGGCGTCGTGGCGCATGGTCACGCCGGAGGCGAAATGGCTCGAGGTGACGCGGCTGGACCACAACCTGGGCAAGATCCACGATGTGAAAGTGGCCACGTTCGAGCTGAAGTACTTCGATGCGTCGGGCAAGACCGTGGAACGCGTGGAGCGGCTGGAAGTGCCGGGCCGCACGTTCCGCAAGGAAGGCCTCGGCAAGGACGTCACCGACAAGTTCCTCGCCGGATTGCCCGGCATCCAGAAGGAAGGCTGTGACGGCCTGATCACCAGCTGCCGCTGGATCGTGCACAAGATGCCGGCCCACACCCGCACGGTGTGCCTGGAATTCTTCGGCAACGCGAAGGATGCGGTGCCGTCGATCGTCGAGATCAAGGATTTCATGTTCGCCGAGGCCAAGGCGGGCGGCGCCATCCTCGCCGGCCTCGAGCACCTGGACGACCGCTACCTCAAGGCCGTCGGCTATGCCACCAAGAGCAAGCGCGGCGGTCTGCCCAAGATGGTGCTCGTGGGAGACATCGCAGGTGACGATGCCGATGCGGTGGCCCGTGCCGCCAGCGAAGTCGTTCGACTGGCCAATGGCCGCTCGGGCGAAGGCTTCGTGGCCGTCAGTGCCGACGCCCGCAAGAAGTTCTGGCTCGACCGCAAGCGCACCGCGGCCATCAGCAGGCACACGAACGCGTTCAAGGTGAACGAAGACGTCGTGATCCCGCTGCCGCGCATGGGCGAATACACAAACGGCATCGAGCGAATCAACATCGAGCTGAGCCTGCGCAACAAGCTGGCGTTGGTGGACGCGCTGGAAGATTTCTTCCTGAAAGGCAACCTGCCGCTCGGCAAAGGCGACGATGCGGGCGAGATCCCGTCGGCCGAACTGCTGGAAGACCGCGTGCAGGAAGCACTTGCGTTGCTGCGCGATGTGCGCGGGCTGTGGCAGCAGTGGCTGGAGCAGCTGGACGTGGAGCAGCCCGACACAGGCCGCACGTTCTTCTTCGACCTGCAGGACCACACGCTGCGGGCATCATGGAAAACGCAGATCCGCGGCCCGCTGCAACGCATCTTCGCCGGCTCGGCGCTGTCGCCCATCGTCGATGCCTGCGTGCGCATCCACAAGGAAGTGCTGCGTGGACGTGTGTGGGTGGCCCTGCACATGCACGCCGGCGACGGCAACGTGCACACCAACATCCCGGTCAACAGCGACAACTACGAAATGCTGCAGACGGCGCACGAGGCCGTCGCCCGCATCATGGTGCTGGCCCGCTCGCTCGACGGCGTCATCTCGGGCGAACACGGCATCGGCATCACGAAGCTCGAATTCCTGACCGACGACGAATTGCGCGATTTCGCCGGCTACAAGCAGCGCGTGGATCCGGAAGGCCGGTTCAACAAGGGCAAGCTGCTCCGCGGCGGCGGTGTACAAGCCGATTTGACGAACGCCTACACCCCGAGCTTCGGCTTGATGGGGCATGAGTCGCTGATCATGCAGCAAAGCGACATCGGCGACATCGCCAATTCGATGAAGGACTGCCTGCGCTGCGGCAAGTGCAAGCCCGTGTGCGCCACGCATGTGCCGCGCGCCAACCTGCTGTACAGCCCCCGCAACAAGATCCTCGCGACCTCCTTGCTGGTGGAGGCATTCCTCTACGAGGAGCAGACGCGCCGCGGGGTCAGCATCAAGCATTGGGCCGAGTTCGAGGACGTGGCCGACCATTGCACCGTGTGCCACAAGTGCCTCACGCCGTGCCCGGTCAAGATCGACTTCGGCGACGTGTCGATGAACATGCGCAACTTGTTGACCAAGATGGGCAAGAAGAGCTTCCGCCCGGGCAACAAGATGGCGATGATGATGTTGAACGCCACCAACCCTCAGACCGTCAAGGTGCTGCGCACCGGCATGGTGGAGGTGGGCATCAGGGCTCAGCGCTTGGGGAACCAGCTGCTGCGCGGCCTCGCCAAGAAGCAGACCGCTGCTCCGCGCTCCACGGTGGGCACCGCGCCCATCAAGGAGCAGGTGATCCATTTCGTCAACAAGAAGCTGCCGGGCGGTCTGCCGAAGAAGACGGCGCGCGCACTGCTCGACATCGAGGACAAGAACTACGTCCCGATCATTCGGGACCCGAAAGCCACGTCGTCCGAAACCGAGGCGGTGTTCTACTTCCCCGGCTGCGGCTCCGAGCGGCTCTTCTCGCAAGTGGGCCTGGCCACGCAGGCCATGCTGTGGCACGCGGGCGTGCAGACCGTGCTGCCCCCGGGCTACCTGTGCTGCGGATACCCGCAGCGCGGCAGCGGCCAGTTCGACAAGGCCGACAAGATCATCACCGACAACCGGGTGCTGTTCCATCGCGTGGCCAACACGCTGAACTACCTGGACATCAAGACCGTGGTGGTCAGTTGCGGCACCTGCTATGACCAGCTGCAGGGCTACCAGTTCGACAAGATCTTCCCCGGCTGCCGCATCATCGACATCCATGAGTACCTGCTGGAAAAGGGTATCACGCTGCAGGGGCAGGGCGGTTACCTCTACCACGACCCGTGCCACACGCCGATGAAGCTGCAAGACCCGATGAAGACGGTCAAGGCCCTCGTGGGCGACGCCGTGCTCAAGAGCGAGCGATGCTGCGGCGAAAGCGGCACGCTGGGTGTCTCGCGGCCCGACATCGCCACGCAGATCCGCTTCCGCAAGGAAGAGGAACTGAAGAAGAACGAAGCCGTGCTGCGCGCCCAGGGTGCGGAGGGCGACCTGAAGATCCTGACGAGCTGCCCGGCCTGCCTTCAAGGCTTGAGCCGCTTCGGCAACGACTTGAACAACGGGTTGCTGGAGGCCGATTACATCGTCGTCGAGATGGCCAACAAGATCCTCGGGCCCGACTGGATGCCCGAATACGTCAAGCGCGCCAACGACGGCGGCATCGAGCGGGTGCTGGTCTGATGGCCCAAGGGTGCGAGCTTTGCGAGCAACCCGGCGGCGTGCTGGTGGCCACCGGGCCTGCCTGGCGGGTCATCCGCGTGGTGGATGCCGACTTCCCTGCGTTCTACCGGGTGGTCTGGACGGCCCATGCGGCCGAGTTCACCGACCTGTCCCCGTCCGACCGCGCCACCTGCATGGATGTGGTGGCCCTTGTCGAGGCGGTGCTGCGCGAACGGCTGTCGCCCACGAAGATCAATCTTGCCTCGCTGGGCAACATGGTGCCGCACCTGCATTGGCACGTGATCGCGCGGTTCGGCTGGGACAGCCACTTCCCCCAGCCCGTATGGGGCATGCGTCAGCGCGATGTCACGCCGCCGGCCGCCGACCGACTGGCCGTGCCGCTCGAGGTGCTCGATGCGGCGGTGCGCGCAGCCGTGGGAGGGGTCTGAGATGGCCGGCCTCACCCAGGGTTCGCCCATCCCCACCGAGATCGTCGTGCACCGGCAGTCGCAGAGGCTCGAGGTGACATTCTCCGATGGCGCCACCTTTCACATTCCCTTTGAATTGATGCGGGTGTACTCGCCTTCGGCCGAGGTGCAGGGCCATGGCCCCGGCCAGGAGGTCCTGCAGACCGGCAAGCGCCATGTCGGCGTGACCGAGCTCGTGCAGGTGGGGCATTACGCTGTTCAGCCCACGTTCACGGATGGTCATCATTCCGGCATCTTCACGTGGGAATATCTCTACTTCCTCGGTTCACACGAGGCCGAGCTGTGGCGCGAGTATGAGGCCCGCCTTGCAGCGGCCGGCGCCAGCCGAGACACCGAGATGCCTCCGCCGGCCGCACCGGGCTGCGGGCATTCGCATTGACCGATTCCCCAAAAGGCTTCCCCATGAGCAACACCCACTTCGGATACGAGACGGTCGACGAGACCGACAAGTCGCGCCGCGTGCGCGGTGTCTTCGATTCCGTCGCGTCGCGCTATGACGTGATGAACGACCTGATGTCGATGGGCCTGCACCGCCTCTGGAAGGCGTACACCGTGGCCATCGCCGGCCTGCGCGAGGGAGACCGGGTGCTCGACATCGCCGGCGGCACGGGCGATCTCGCCCGGGCGTTCGCCAAGAAAGTGGGAGCGCGTGGCCTGGTCGTGCACACCGACATCAACGAGGCGATGCTGCGCCAGGGGCGCAACCGGCTGATCGACGAGGGGCTGCTGTTGCCCACCGCGCTTTGCGATGCCGAACGCCTTCCGTTCCCCGATGGCAGCTTCGACCTGGTCAGCGTGGCCTTCGGCCTGCGCAACATGACCCACAAGGACCGGGCGCTCTCCGAGATGAACCGCGTGCTGCGTCCGGGAGGCAAGCTGCTCGTGCTGGAATTCTCCAAGGTGGCCAAGCCGCTCGAGAAGATCTACGACTTCTACTCCTTCAAGGTTTTGCCTCGCATCGGCAAGGTGGTGGCGGGGGATGCCGACAGCTATCGCTACCTGGCCGAATCGATCCGCATGCATCCTGGCCAACAGGAACTCAAGTCGATGATGAAGGCCGCCGGCTTCGCGCACGTGGACGTCCACAATCTCAGCGCAGGCGTCGTGGCACTGCACGCGGGCATCAAGTGCTGAGCTTGCGCCATGAGCCCGTTCGAGGGCGCATGGCAGACGCCCTGACATTCGGGTCTCCCACCCGTTGAGGCGTTCGTTCCGCAACAAAAGACCCTTCCTGCGCCGCGACCTGCCTTCTTCATGGGCAGACCTGATGGGGCTGTTCTCATGTCCACGGGCACAGGCGTGATGAATTTCACGCCGCAAGGCAGTTGTGAAAGCAATAGCGGCTTCAACTGCGATCCAATTGCACGCCTGGACTGTTGTTGCAGTGCAGCAGTCACCCGACTGGGCATTGAGAACTGGGTCACGAAGTGGGCTTGCAGCCCCCCCGGAACACGGGGGGGAGCCCCCAAGTAGAGGATGGTGGGGTGGGGGCCGCCAACGAGAATTGCAACCAATGATTTCGCCCCCGTCCAGGAGGCCGGTATCTCGCCGGTAAGAAGAGGGCGCCTGGGTGCAAGCCCGGAAGGATGAATCAATGCTGAAAGTGTTCCAGCTCCACGTTTCCATTGCCACGTTCGCCGGCATGATCGCGGATGGGCTGCTTTGCTTTTTCGCTGTGCTGCTTGCAGCTTCGTCGCTGCAACTCGTTCCGGGTGCTGCGGCCCAGCAATCGGCACTCACCACGCCGCTGGTCTTTCTGTTCGCCAGCGGTTTCGCGATCGTGATGTCGCTGATGTATGCCTTCGTGGGGCTCTACCGGCCCACCCCGATCGCGTTTGGCGCCATGCTCCGCCGCACGCTGGTCGCCCTCGTGGTGGGCGGCTACCTGACGTACCTGGTGCTCAAGCAGCTGTCCCAGGCCGGCTACGCCGGCCAGCTGATGCTGTCCGTCACGGCTTACTTGCTCGTGGGCCTCGTGGTGGTTCGAGGTTCCATCTTTGCGATGCGCCGCATCGCCACCACCCCACGTGTGCTCATCGTCGGCACCGGCCCTGAAGCCCAGAGCGTCGCCACCGACCTGATGACGCTCAAGCGGGTCGAACGTGACGTGGTGGGCTTCTTCGCCACCGAGGCGGAAGCCATCAAGAGCGGCACCATGCGCGGCCACCCCGTCTTCACGGGCGACCAGTCCATCGAAGACATCGTCGCTGCCCATGAAGTCGACGAGATCATCGTCGCAGTGCGCGAGCAACGTGGCGGCGGCGTGCCGATGAACCAACTGCTGGCCTGCCGCATCCGTGGCATCCCCATCCTCGACCTGGCGGGCTTCTATGAGCGCGCCAAGTCCGAAGTGCCCATCGACAGCCTGAAGGCCAGCTGGCTCGTGTACGGCCATGGTTTCGTACAGGGCCGCGCACGCCAGATCGCCAAGCGCACCTTCGACATCGTCACCTCGTCGGTGCTGTTGCTGCTCGCGTCGCCGGTCATGCTGGTCACCATGTTGCTGATCAAGCTCGACAGCCCCGGCCCCGTCCTCTACAGCCAGGAGCGCGTGGGGCTGGGCGGCAAGGGCTTCATGTGCCTGAAGTTCCGCAGCATGCGCACGGACGCCGAGAAGGATGGCAAGGCCGTCTGGGCCCAGAAGAACGATTCTCGCGTCACCCGCGTCGGCGCGTTCATCCGCAAGACACGCATCGACGAGCTGCCGCAACTCTTCAGCGTTCTCAAGGGTGAGATGAGCATGGTGGGTCCGCGTCCGGAGCGTCCTTCGTTCGTGAAGGAACTCAAGGAAGTGATCCCGTTCTATGATGTGCGCCATAGCATCAAGCCGGGTGTGACCGGCTGGGCTCAGGTTCGATACAGTTACGGCGCATCCGTCGATGACGCACGCAAGAAGCACCAGTACGACCTCTATTACGTCAAGAACAACTCCTTGTTGCTGGACCTCCTGGTGTTGATCGAGACGGTGAGCGTGGTGCTCTTCCGCGAAGGCGCTCATTGAAGGCATGCGCTCCAAATCAGCGAATTGCAAAGGGAACAATCAGATGAGCGCGAAGCGTGCGATGGTGTGGTGCGGGTGGTTGATGTCGGCGGCCGTCTTGTCGGCCTGCGGTTCGATGAATTACCCCGCTGCGCCGCAATCCGCTGCTTCGGTGGAGCACCGCTACAAGATCGGCCCCCTGGATTCGTTGAACATCGTGGTTTGGCGAAACCCCGAGCTGTCGTCCAACGTCACGGTGCGTCCGGATGGCCGCATCTCCACGCCGCTCGTCGAAGACCTGGTGGCTGCCGGCCGCAGCCCAGCCGAGCTGGCACGTGAAGTCGAGACGGTGCTGGCAAAGTATGTGCGCGAGCCGGTCGTCACGGTGGTGGTCAACTCCTTCCAGGGGAACTACTCGGAGCAAATCCGCATCGTGGGTGAAGCGGCCCGTCCGCAAGCGGTGGCCTACCGCCAGAACATGACCGTGCTCGACGTCATGATCCAGGCGGGCGGCCTGACCGATTTCGCTGACGGCAATGGGGCCGTGCTCGTGCGTGGCTCCGAGAAAGGCAAGCAGTACTCTGTTCGGTTGAAGGATCTGCTCAAGCGCGGCGATATTTCCGCCAATGTGGCGGTTCTCCCGGGCGACATTGTGATCGTGCCGCAGAGCTGGTTCTGACCGTTCAGCCGCGCCGGGGGCTTCCAGCCGGAACTCCCGGGCCAGGCGGGCGGCATGTCGCCAAAAGCAGTCCTCACTTGAAGTTAGACCCCCATCACGCGAGCGATGCCGCAACGCGTGTCAATGTCATTGTGCAGGCACATCGGTCCGGCACAGGGCGCTTTCCAAATTCTCTCAAACCTTAGCCAGGGGCCATGGAAGCATTTCTGACGATGTTGCGGTATGACATACGGCGCATGTGGGACCGGCGCTGGATCGTCGCGTCCATCGCCTGGGGCCTTGCGATCGTGTTTGCCGGCGCGCTGGTGTTCGTGAAGGACCGGTATGAGGCGTCCGCCCGCATCTACGTGGATACCCAGACCGTGCTCAAGCCGCTGATGGCCGGCCTGGCGTTCCAGCCTGACATCGACCAGCAGGTGCGCATGCTGGCCCGCACGCTGATTTCACGCCCGAACGTGGAGAAGCTGTACAAGGACCCGAGGATCGGGCTGACCCAGCCGCAGCCCGCGAAGTACGACCGTGCCCTGGAAGTATTGAAGGACAGCATCAAGGTGACGCCGAGCGGTGCCGGCAACCTCTATGCGATCAGCTACCGCGACAACGACTCCGGGCGTGCACGGCGCCTGGTCGAGGCCCTGGTGGCGATCTTCGTCGAGTCCAGCGCTCAGACCAAACGCATCGATTCCGAGCAAGCCAGCCAATTCATCGAGGAACAGATCAAGGAATACGAGGCCAAGCTCGTGCAGGCGGAGAACCGGCTGAAGGACTTCAAGCTGCAGAACTTCGGCGTCTCCGGCGTGGCCAACAACCAGGATCACTTCAGTCGGCTTGCTGCGCTGTCCGATGAAGTGGCCAAGATCAAGCTGCAGCTCTCGTCGGCAGAGCAGTCGCGCGATGCCCTCAAGCGCGAGCTGTCCGCCGAAGATCCGCAGTTGCCGCCCGAATCGATGCCCAGCACCGGCGCCGCCGTTGCCTCCGAACTCGAGCAACGCCTGGCGGCCCAATACCGCTCTCTGGACGAACTGCTGCGCCGCTATACCGAAGACCATCCTGACGTCGTCAGCGCGCGCCGCATGATTGCCTCGATGGAACGGCAGATCAAGGACGAGGGCGACACGAAGACGGGCGGCCGTTCGCGCCAGAAGGGGTCGGCCGCCACCAACCCGGTGTACCAGCGCCTTCGGGTTGCGCTCGCTGAAGCCGAGGCGAACATCGCGTCGCTGCGTTCACAGCTGATGGTGCAGCAGGGCCGGCTCGATCAAGTGCGCGCGTTGGCCAACCGCATGCCGCAGGTCGAGGCCGACCTGTCTCAGCTCAACCGCGACTACGACATCGTGCGCAAGAACTACGAGCAGCTGGTGGCACGCCGCGAGGCGGCCTCCCTCGGGGTGAAGATCGACCAATCGTCGCACCTGGCTGACTTCCGCCTCGTGGAACCACCGAGCGTGGCGCCGTCACCCGTGTTCCCGAGCCGCAAGATCCTGAGCGCGCTGTCCATGTTCGCTGCCCTGGCCATCGCGGTTGCCGCGGTATTTGCGCTGGGCCGCCTCAAGCCCACGGTGGACTCGCTCTCCATCATGCACCAGCTGTCGTCGCGGCAGGTGCTGGGCTCGGTGTCCCTGCTGCTCGGGCCCGAGCAGAAGGAACGCCGCCGACGCGACGTCTATCGTTTTGCCAGCGTGATGGGGTTGTTCGTCCTCGCTCACGTCGTGTGGGTTGCGGTGATTGCCTTGCATGGCATTTGAGGAGCATGGGATGAGCACGATTCAACAAGCTGCCAAGCGCCTGGAAGAACTGCGCCGCGCAGGCGTCACCATTCCGTGGGAGACGGAGAGCGTGGAGGACAAGGCGGCAGCAGCAGCCGGAGGCCACGACGCCGCGCCACCGTCGGCAGACCGTGCCGCGTCGTCACCGCAGGCGCCTTCAGTGACCGCCCGGGCCTCTTCCGGCCGGCAATCCGAACTTGTCAGCCTGGACCTCACCCGCCTGGCCAACGAGGGCTACCTGGTGCCGGGGCATGACAACAATCAACTCGCCGAGGAATTCCGCGCCATCAAGCGCCCCCTGATCCGCAATGCACAGGGCAGGGGCGCCGCGCCGGTGCGCCATGCCAACCTGATCGTCGTCACGAGCGCATTGCCTGGCGAAGGCAAGACATTCTTCTCGATGAACCTCGCACTCAGCATCGCGATGGAGATGGACGCGTCCGCGCTGCTGGTGGAGGCCGACATCCTGAAGCCTGCCGTGATGAGCCGCCTTGGCATGTCACCACGCCGCGGTTTGCTCGACGTGCTGGCCGATGAACAACTCGACCCGTCCGAGGTGATGTTGCGCACCAACGTGCCCAAGTTCAGCCTGTTGCCGGCCGGCAGCAAGATCATCCATACCACCGAATTGCTTGCCAGCGCGCGCATGGGCGAGTTCCTGGATGAATTGGCGACCCGGTATGCCGACCGCATCGTTGTGTTCGATGCGCCGCCGTTGCTCATGACGAGCGAGGCGCAGGTGCTGGCCAGCCGCGTCGGCCAGGTTGTCGTGCTCGCTGAGGCCGGCCGCACGCCCGCTGCCGCCTTTGCGCAAGCAATGACGAAGATCGAAGCCTGCCCCATCGTCATGACGGCGCTCAACAAGAGCAAGGGAACGAACGGCGGCGTCGTTTACGGCTATGGCGCCGATTCGATGTTCGCCGAAATGGAGGGAGTTGCGTGAAGCGCGGCGCCGGGGGTCTGAAGCTGGTATTGCGCGGCGGTTCACTGGTTTCTCTGCTGCTCGCGGGAGTGTGTTCCGTGCAAGCCCAAGGCGTGCGCGGCGTGGGTGAAACGCGGCAGACGGGCAGTGCCCCGGTCTTGCCGGTGGATGGTTCGGCGTCCGCGCCGGGGCAGGCGGATGGGCTCTCCGCACCCGGGGCTGGCAGCACCGTGGCGCCCCCGGGAACGGGCGCCCCCATGCTGCTTCCTGGTGCAGCCGGGCGCCCGGGTGCGCCCGCCGCGCCCACCGTCTCTCGCAACACCTACGTCGAAGGCGAGATCAATGTGCGGGGCACCGGCACGGACCGCGGCCGGCTGGACCGTGAGTCCGGCAAGGACATCGTCCTCGGTGTCAGCCCGCGCCTGAGTTTCAGCAGCCGAGGTGCCCAGGTGCGCCTGAACGCGACCGTCGGCGTCGACCATGTGCGTTACATCAAGCACACCGACGACGATTACACCCAGCCTCGGGTGAATGCCGACGTGCAGGCCAAGGTCGTCGACAACCTCCTGTTCGTGGACGGCTCGGCCAGCGTCGATCGCCGCTCGGTGTCGCCGTACTCTGCCCAGTCGGCAGACGTTCCGTCGGACGAACAGGTCAGGACCGGCATCTACCGGGTGAGCCCGCGCATCGATCACCGTCGCCCATCGGGCTGGAACACGCTGGTACAGAGTGACAACATCTGGACGCGACGCTCCGGCCAGCAAGTCAGCAGCGACTCGGGCAACACCTATTCGCAGAACACCCAGGCGCGGTTCGAGCGGGTGCCTGAGCGCGTGGGCGCCGGCATCGAGGGAAGCCACCAGACGCTGCGGTACGAGGAGGGCGACGAGGATGTGATCCGCCTCGACAGCGCCCGTGCATCTGTGGGTTGGGCCGTGACGCCGCAGTTCACCGCGTGGGCGCTCGGTGGTGCCGAACGCAGCCGGATCAACAAGATTTCCGAAACCGATGGTGACTATGGCGCCCGAGTGCGGTGGGCACCGCTCGAGCGCTCGGTGCTGACGGCCGAGGTGCGCAAACGGTTCTTCGGCACGGGCTTCAACGCCCAGTGGAACCACCGGCACCGCAACTTCGGTTTCGCGCTCGGCGGCAGCCGCGAACCGGTGACCCAGCCGGATGCCGTGCAACTGAGCGGCAATGTGGCGCAGCAGTTCGATGCCATCTACCGCTCGCGCGGCTATTCCGAGGCACAACGCGAGGCGCTGGTGCGGGCCACGCTGAACACCTACGGCCTGCCCGCAAACCTGACCGATCCCGTGACGCTGCGGGTGAACGCTCCGCAGCTGTCCACCACGGCGAACGGCCTGCTGAGCATCATGGGCCGCCGTTCGGTGCTCGTGTTCTCCGCCTATTACCGCAGGCTCGTGCAGCTGCGCCGCAACGATGATCCGGTCGTGGCGCTGGCTGCGGGAGACATCCGCCAGGCCGGCGGGCTTGTTTCATGGAGCCTGCAGCTCACGCCGCTGTCGGGGCTGGAGGCGGCATACCGCATCGACGATTCACACGGTCTCGGCAGCGAGCTGGGCCGCAACTCGCGTGACCAGATCGTCTCACTCGGCACGAACCACGCGTTGTCGCCGAAGACACGCGTGAACCTGTCCGTGCAACACCATCGCCTCAAGACGGACGAAGCGTCGCGTCCTTCGACGGCTTCGGCCAACAGCGCCACGCTCGGCGTCAACTACCGCTTTTAGGTCCACCGGTGTTTGAATCCCACTTTGGCTTCAGTGCCCCACCGTTCCAGCTCAACCCCGACCCGACGTTCTACTTCGGGAGCAAGGGGCACAGCAACGCGCTCGCGTACCTGCAGTACGGCGTGCACCAGGCCGAGGGCTTCATCGTCGTCACCGGCGACATCGGTGCGGGCAAGACCACGCTCGTGCGCACATTGCTCGAAGGGCTCGACGCCACGCAGGTCAAGGCCGCCCAAATCGCGAGCACCCAACTCGACGCCACGGGCCTGCTGCAGGCCATGCTGACCGCGTTCGGGGTGTCGCACCAACCCGGCGCGTTGTCGAAAGCCAGTCTGATCTCGACCCTCGAAGCGTTCTTCATGACGCTCGCGATCAAGAACAAGCGTGCGCTGCTCGTGGTGGACGAAGCGCAAAACCTCAGCATGGACGCCATCGAGGAGCTGCGCATGCTGTCGAACTTCCAGCTGCGCAAGCAGGCGCTGCTCCAGAGCTTTCTCGTGGGCCAGCCCGAACTGAGAGGCATGCTGGAATCGCAACGCCTCGAACAACTGCGCCAGCGGGTGATCGCGTCGTGCCACCTCGGGCCGCTCGATGCGGATGAAACCCGCCGCTATATCGAACACCGCCTGAACCGGGTGGGCTGGAAGGGCGTACCGAGTTTCGAGGATGCTGCCTTTCCGCGCATCCACCAGGCCACGAGCGGCATCCCGCGCCGCATCAACCTGCTGTGCAATCGGTTGCTGTTGTCGGCCTTCCTCGAGAACCTGAACCACATCGGCGAGGAACACATCGGTCGCATTGCCCGGGAGCTGCGCGATGAAGTGGGCGAAACCACGGTGACCGTGTCACCGGTGTTCCCATCGGAGCAGCGGGTGCAGCGGGTGGCCGAGCAGCGCACCGTCGTGCAGGCGCCCGCAGCGGTCACGGTGCCGATGCCGGTGCCCGTGCCCGTGCCCGTGCCGATGTCGGCCACGGTGGATGTGCCGGTCGATTGGCCTTCTCCGCTTCACCGCATCGTTCGCGCCGATGTGCAGGGTGCGGCCCACACGGTGATGTGCCTGGTCGATTCACCCGCGAGCTACTTCAAGGCGGCCTTGCTCTCGGCTGCGCTGGAGCGGGGCGAGGGCTCCTTCCGGGTGATCGTCGTCGGCTGCCGCACGGCGCATCACCTGGGCCCGGTCGAGAACTATGCCGAAGCGGTGGACCTCCCGTCACTCGAGGTTCACCTGGGCGTTCACACGGGCAACAGTGCGCGCCGCACGGCCGACAGCGTGCTGCGTTTCGAGACCCTGCTCGCCGAATTCAAGCCCGATGCCATCGTGCCGCTCGGTCTGTCCGACGATCTCGTCAGCTGCACCATGCTCGCGGTCCGCAGCGGCGTGCCGGCCCTGCGTGTGGACGGCGGAAGCCTGCCGCCCAAACCGTTCGCATCCATCCGGCTGAATGCCTCGTTGCTCGACCGGATGTCGGCGGTGGTCTATGCGCCCTCGCTCGTGGCGTCGCTCGCGCTGGGTCAGGAGGGCGTGCCGGCCGACCGCATCCATGTCGTCGGCAGCGTGTTGCTCGATGGGGTGGCGGCCGCGCAATCGGCTTGCACGCTCGTCAATGCCATGATGGCGCACCACGGCCTCGATTCCGATTTCGTTCTCGTCACGTCGCGGGTGGGCGAGGGGCGCTTGACGCCTTCGTCACTGAGCAAGCTGGTGCTGATGCTGGCGCGGGTGCGTGGCGATCGTCAGATGCTCTGGCTCGTGTGCGGTGAAACGCAATCCGCCCTGCGTGCCCAGGGCCTCGGCACGGTCTTGTCGCGCTCGGGCATCGGCCTCGCATCCATTCCGGCGTTCACGGCAAAGGTGGCGATTCTCCAGCGGGCGGCGTGCCTGATCACCGATGAACCCGACGACCTGGTGGAGGTGGCACTCGCCCTCGGCAAGAAGGTGCTGCTGCTCGACGAAACGGGCGACGCTCTGGCCGGTGACGCCGCCATGGCCTGGTTGCCGCTGAACGCGACGGACCTGGGCCCGGTGGCGCCCGTTCGCGACGCACGCAATCCCGAAGGGGGCGCTGCCACGGCCGTGGCACGGCACCTGCGCGACTGGCTCGCGAACCCGATGGGCTTCGTCTCGAGAACCGCATCGGACGATGCACCGTCCCCGAAATACCGAAGCGAGAAAGCCTGACCGACCGCCAACCTGCCGCCCCATCCGGCAGTCCGCCCGTCCTGGAAGCCAACATTCGAGATGAACGACGTTGTCACCGTATTGATGTACCACGCCGTGGGCGACGAGCACGGTGCGTGCGAAGGGGCGGACCGCCACTACGCGGTGTCATCGCGCCAGTTCGAGGCGCATCTTGCGCTTGCGCGTGAAAACGGCTTGCGCGTCAGCAGCGTGGCCGACCTTCTCCGCGACCCCTCGCTCGCACGGCGCAGCGTCGCCTTCACGTTCGACGATGGCCACATCACCAATGGCCCCGCGGCCGAACGCATTGCCCGTGAAGGCGGCAGCGCCGATTTCTTCGTGAATCCGGCCCACGTGGGCACGCCGCACTACCTCGGTTGGAACGACTTGCGCGAGATGGCCGCGGCCGGCATGTCCATCCAGTCCCATGGCTATGACCATGTGTACCTCGACGACTTGAGCCCGGCCCAGGTGGACGCCCAGTTGGCTGACTCCAGGCGCGCCATCGAAGATCACCTCGGGCTGCCCGTGACCATCTTCGCGCCGCCCGGCGGCCGCGTTGTTCCCGACATGCAGGCCGTGGCCCGGCGTGCCGGCTACCAGTCGGTGTGCTCATCGCGTGTGGGCTTGTGGCATACCGCCGGCGGCGCGTGGGACATCGCCCGGTTGGCCGTGATGCTCGGCACCCCCGATGCCCAGGTGGGTCGATGGATCCGCCAGGACCGCTGGGAGATCGTCAACCGGCGCGCACGCCATGCGCTGCTGGCTTCGGCCAAGCGGCTGCTGGGCAACGCCCGGTACGACCGGTTGCGCCAGCACCTGATGCGCTGAGGGTCTCGTGGCTGCGTCGATCTTCTGGCTGTCGCTTGCGCTGCTCGCGTACACGTACGTGGGCTACCCCTTGTGCGTGGCACTGTGGGCACGGTGGTCTCCAAGGCCTGTCAAGCGCATGGCCTACGAACCCGCGGTGGCCATCGTGGTCGTCGTGCACAACGAAGCAGGGCGCATCGAACGGAAGATCGCCACTTGCCTCGCGCAAGACTACCCAGCCGACCGCTTGCGCATCGTCATCGCGTCCGACGGCTCCACGGACAATACCGTGGCAGTGGTCGAGTCCCTCGGCCACCCGAACGTCGTCGTGCTGCCGTTCGCCCGCCGGCGAGGCAAGGCCGCTTGCCTGAACGATGCCCTGGCGGCCTGCACCGAGGACGTTGTGGTGCTGACCGATGCCCGGCAGATGCTCAACCCGGAGGCGGTACGCTGCCTGCTCGAGAACCTGGCCGATCCGTCGATCGGGGCGGTGAGCGGCGAGCTCATGCTGGTGCGCGACGACATGACGCCATTCGGCGAAGGCGTGGATGCGTACTGGCGATACGAGAAGTTCATCCGCCAGCGCGAAGGCCTCGTGCATTCGGCACCGGGCGTCACCGGCGCACTCTACGCGCTGCGGCGGGTGTGTTTCCAGCCCATCTCCGAGCGCACCATCCTCGACGATGTGGCCATCCCGATGCAGGCGGTGCGCGCCGGCTACCGCGCCGTTTTCGATGGTCGGGCGCATGCGTACGATCAGGCATCGAAGTCGCCGGCCCAGGAGCAGACGCGCAAGGTGCGCACGCTTGCGGGCAACTACCAGCTGATGGCCATGATGCCGTGGTTGCTCGTGCCGTTCGCGAACCCGATCTTCATTCAGTTCGTGTCGCACAAGGTGCTGCGCCTGGTGGCGCCGTTCGCGATGGCGGCGCTGCTGTTGGCCAATGCGGTGCTCGCCGCGGGCAGTGGGCCCTACGCGATGTTCTTCGCCGTGCAAATGGCCGGCTACGCCTTGCCGCTCGCAGGGCGTGCGGTGCCAGCGGTAGCGGCATGGCGGCTCACGAAGATCGTGTCTGCCTTCGTGCTGCTCAACGGTTACGCCGTGCTGGGCCTGGTTCAATTCCTTTCCAACCGCGATGGTCACCTGTGGCAATCGCACACGCCTGCTGCCGGTGACGGCCCGAAGGGCCAGTCATGAACACGGCGCTTCCCCCGATGCGAGTCACCTACTTCACGTCGCTGTTTCCGTGCTGGTCGGAAACCTTCATCGTGCGCGAGATCGATGAATTGATCCGCCTCGGCGTGGACGTGCGCATCGTGTCGCTCAAGCACCCCGTGGAAAAGCTCGTTCAATCCGACGCGCAGGCGCTGCTCGATCGTGTGCTGTACCCGGCCACCGGCCTGAAGGCTGCGCTCAATGCATTGGGTGAATGCCTGCGGCACCCGTGGCGGGAGTTGTCATCGCTCCTGTCCATGGTGCGAGGCCTCGGCGCGCACCCGACCGCGCTCGGCAAGACGTTCATCGTCTGGTGGCGCACACTTGCGCTGCTGCCTGCACTGCGCGAACTCGACTCCGATCACCTGCACGCGCACTGGGCGACCTACCCATCCACGTCGGCCATGTTGGCCTCCCGCCGTCTGGGCGCCTCCTACAGTTTCACTGCGCACGCGCACGACATCTTCCTGGAAGATCACCTGCTGGCCCGCAAGATGCGCACGGCGGCGTTCGGCGTGACCATCTCGGAATTCAATCGGCGCTATCTCGCCGGCAAAGTCTCGCCTGCGGCCCTCGAGCATTTCCGCATCGTCCATTGCGGGGTGCGCCCGGCCGACTTCGCTTTCCAACCCGACGGCCGCCAGCCCGGACTGATCCTCGCCGTGGGGCGGCTGGATGAGATCAAAGGCTTTCGCCACTTGATCGACGCTTGCCAGATGCTTGCCAAGCGGTCGATTCCGTTCGAATGCCATGTGATCGGCGAAGGGCCGCTGCGCGGCGAGCTGCAGGCCCGCATCGATGCAGCGGGCCTCTCCGGCCGCGTGACGCTGCTGGGTGCCCGCAAGCAGGAAGAGGTGCGTGGCCACCTCTCTCGGGCGAGCATGTTCGTCTTGCCGTCCATTGTCACGTCGCGGGGGGATCGCGATGGCATTCCCGTGGCGCTGATGGAAGCCATGGCGGTGGGCCTGCCGGTCGTCTCCACCCGCGTGTCGGGCATCCCGGAGCTGGTGGTTAACGGCCGCTCCGGGCTGCTGGCCGAGCCGGGCGATGCGCCCGGACTTGCGCGCTGCGTTGAACAACTCATCGCGGACCCTGCGGCCGCTCGGGAAATGGCGATCGAGGCCAGGCGCACCGTGGAGCGTGAGTTCGACATTGCTGCCGAAGCACGCAAGCTGCTCGCCGCCTTCCAGGGAGCGCGCGCATGACGGTGGTTCGCAAGACGCGCGTGCTGCTGCTGACCGACGAAATGGAAGTCGGCGGCACGCAGCGCCAGATCGTGCACATCGCCCGGCACCTCGACCGCGAGCGGTTCGAGCCGTCGGTCCTGTTCTTCCGGAACCCTTCGTTTTTCGTCGGCGAGCTGGAGCAAGATGGTGTGCGCGTGATCCAGGTCGAGAAGCGCGGCCGGCTGGATCTCGGCTTTGTCTGGCGTCTCGTGCAGACGCTGCGGCGCGAACGCTATGACGTGATGCAGTGTTTTGCCTTCTCGGGCGAGCTGTGGGGGGCCGTGGCTCGCCGGCTCTTGCCGCGGGCGCGGCGTCCGGCCCTGATCTCGTCGGTCCGTGGCGTGTACGAATGGTATTCGCGCTGGCACTGGTACATCAAGCGCTGGGTATCGGGCCAGTCCGAGCGGATTATCGCCAACTCCCGCATGGGGGCGGAATACGCCTGCGCACGCATGGGCTTGCCGTCGGGCGCCATCCGCGTCAGCTACAACGGCGTGCAGTCCGTACAGGGTGCCCCGGGCCTGCGCGCGGAACTGGGCGTACCGGAGGAGGGCGTGCTGGTGCTGTTCGTGGGCCGGCTCGTGGTGCACAAGGACGTGCCCACCTTGCTCAAGGCCGCCGCCCTGTTGCGCACCCGCGTTCCGGGCCTGCGGGTGGCGCTGGCAGGCGATGGCCCGCTGCGCGATTCGCTGGCTCGGGAAGTCCAGGCCTTGGGCCTGGGGGACGTCGTGCACCTGCTCGGCCAGCGTGACGACGTGCCCGACCTCATCGAATCGGCCGACGTCATCGTGCTGCCCTCCCTACGTGAGGGATTGTCGAATGTCATCCTGGAAGGGATGATGGGAGGCAAACCCGTCGTGGCGTCTCGCGCGGGAGGCAACATCGAGTTGATCGAACACGATCGAAGCGGCCTCTTGTTCGACATTGGCGATGCACAGGCACTCGCCGTGGCATTGGAACGGCTGGCCAGGGACACCGCGCTTCGCGTGCGGCTCGGGAATGGAGCGAGGCAGCGCGCGCTGACCGAGTTCAGCATTCCCTCCATGGTCCAGGCCTACGAAAAACACTATGGTGAGGCGGCCCGTACCACGGGCATGGCGCGCTGAGCCTCGAACAGACAGGAAGTCATACATGTCGGGAACCGTGGGAGATTTTCTCGTGCTCATGGGCGAGTCCGATGGTTCGGACGTTGCCCGGCGCTTGGCCAACCCCAAGGCCTGGGCTCCATGGCCCGGCGTTTCCCCCGAAATCCAGCACTCGATGCCGGCACGCGGGGTGAACGTATGGGTTCGTGGGGACGTCCGCCTGGCGGCGGCCGGTGAGGTCGGCGGCCTCGGCGTGGCCATCGAACCGGCGAGCAGCGCGCCAGCCGACACCGATGTGCGCAGCGCCACGCTGCAGACCTGGTTGCGCGACCAGCAGTGGTCGGCCGACCGGCTCCGTGGCCGGTTCTCATACGTGTTCTGGGACATGCGCACCCGCCGCCTGCTGGCCTGCACCGATGCGTTTCGCAGCTGCACGCTGTACTACGCGCACACGCCCGCAGGCCTGGCCGTCGCAAGCGACTTGCGCCTGCTGATCCGTGCCGGCCTGGTCGCGCCGAAGGTCTGTCCCAAGGCGGTGTACCACTACCTGAACTTCTCTTACGTGCCGGCGCCGTTCAGTGCCATCGAAGGGGCGCTCAAGCTGCCGCCCGGGCATTGCCTGGAGGCCGTGGGCGGTCAGGTGAGCCTGCGCAAATACTGGGACGCCCGGTACCCATCCGACATCCGCGGCACCGACACCCAGAAGGCCGAAGGCCTGCGGGAGAAGATGCTCGACACCCTGAGGCATTACGGCAGCGCGACCACCGACGGCTGGGGCACGTTCCTGAGCGGCGGCACCGACAGCTCCAGCATCGCAAGCATGCTGTCGCGCAACCGCACCGTGCCGGTCAACAGTTTCTCGATCGGCTTCGAGGAAGAGGGTTACGACGAGCTGCCTTACTCCCGCATCGCCAGCCGCGCCTTCGGCTTGAAGGCGCACGAGCGCCGCGTGGGCGAGAAAGACGCCGTGGCGATCATCCCGCGCCTGGTGCAGGCGTACGACGAACCCTTCGGCAATTCGTCGGCCATTCCCACCTTCTACTGTGCCGAGCTGGCAGCATCCCACGGCATCGGCATCCTGGTGGGCGGCGATGGTGGCGACGAGATCTTCGGTGGCAACGAACGCTACCGCAAGGACCAGATCTTCGAGCGCTACTACCGCGCGCCAGGCATCGTGCGAGGGCTCGGCTCGCTTGCAGCCAGGAGCCTGAGCGGCATCGATTCGCGCTTTGCCAACCGCGTGAAGAACTTCGTGCACCGCGGCAGCATGCCGAACCCTGACCGGTTCTACAGCGACGATTCATTCGCGTCGGACCACTTCGACGGCCTGCTCAGCGAAGGTTTTCGCGCCCGCCTGCAACGTGACGACTCCCTCGACGTGCAGCGGGCCATCTTCAAGGAAGCCGACGCCGAGGCAGACCTGCACCGCCTGATGTACCTCGACCTGAAGATGACCATCGCCGACAACGACGTGGTCAAGGTCGTGCGGGCGTCCAAGCTTGCCGGGGTGCAGGTGGTGTTCCCCTACCTCGACCGCGAGCTGATCGACTACACCGGCCGGCTGCCGGCCAGTGACAAGGTCCGTGGTCTCGAGAAGCGTTTCCTGTTCAAGATGGCCACGCAGGAAATCCTCCCCGAGGAAATCAGAAAAAAGAAAAAGCAGGGCTTCGGTCTGCCCGTCAGTGTGTGGATGCGCCGGGGCGGGGCGTTCCACGACATGGTGCACGACGTGGTGCTGTCGAGAAAGGCCATCGACCGCGGCTACTGCGAGCCCGGGTTCGTCAAGGGGCTCATCGACCGGCACGAACGTGGCGCGTGGGACCACGCATCGGAGATCTACATGCTGTTGATGCTCGAACTCTGGCATCGCGAGTACATCGATCCTCAGGTGGCCTGACATGTCCGCCAGAGTCTTGATGGTCATGGAAAGCGTCTTCCCCACCCCGGGCGGGGGGGGCGCCGAGAGCCAGGTACGCACGCTCGGCCTGCATCTGCCCGCGCGCGATGTGGGCGTCTCGGTCATCGTCCCCATGGTGCGTTACGGGCCCCAGGTGGAGAACGACGATGTCGACGGCATCGAGGTGCGGCGCATCGCGTACCCCAAGTGGCCGCTCGTGGGCGCCGCGATCATGCTGTGCAAGCTTGCCTGGCGGCTCTTTCGCCTGCGTCGCGAATACACGTTCATCCATGCGCACATCGCGGGCAACATGGCTGCCGTGTGCAGCATCATGGGCCGCCTGCTGAACAAGCCGGTGCTGATCAAGCTCACCGGGATGACCGAAATGGTGGGCGGCATCCTCGATCCGGCCCCCACCTTCCGCACCTGGTTGAAGAAGAAGGCCATGCAGTCGGCCACCTACTACCAGGCGACCAGCTCCCAGATCGCACGCATGCTGGTGGAGAGCGGTTTTTGCGAGAAGAAGGTCCGCCTCATTCCGAACGCGGTGGACACCGAGCGATTTGCCGCCCTGCAGCGCAATGACGATGACCGCCGCGCGCTGTGTGGTGACCGGCGCATGGTCGGTGTGTACGTGGGCCGGCTCGAGGCCGAGAAGGACCTCGACCTGATGCTCCGCGGCTGGGCCTCGGCGTTCCGCAACAACCCGTCCGTGGCGCTCGTGCTCGTCGGGGCCGGATCGCTCCAGGCACAACTCGAGCAGCAGGCACGCGAGCTCGGCATTGCCGACCAGATCGTGTTCGCAGGCGCGAGCAAAGTCGTCGAGCGGTTCCTCTCGCTGGCCGACGTGGGTCTGCTCACCTCCCGGGCCGAGGGTTTGTCGAACACCTTGCTCGAGTACATGGCCAGCGGCCTGCCGGTGATCGGCAGCCGCGTCAGCGGCACCGAAGACTTCGTTGTCGCGGGCAAGACGGGCTGGCTGTTCCCTGCAGGCGACGTCGCGCAGTTTGCCGCATGCCTGGAATCGGCCGCTGCCGCCGTGGGCGGTGGACAGCTGGCGAACCTGGGGCAGAACGCGCGCCAGCTGGTGATCAACGATGCATCGATCTCCGCCGTCGTGAGCCGCCTTGTCGAAATCTACGGCGCTACGCCGATTGCGTGAAGACCACAGGATGAAGCAGAACAGGGGAACGCCGTGTGCGGCATAGCAGGGGTCTACGCCATCGACGGCAAGCGGTTGCAGTCGCCCGGCATCGTGGATGCGATGTGCCAGCTCATCGTGCACCGGGGTCCCGACGACCAGGGAACCTACGCCAACGACCGTGCACAGATCGGCATGCGCCGGCTCAGCATCATCGACCTCGCCGGAGGGCACCAGCCCATCCACAATGAAGACCGGTCGGTGCAGGTGGTCTTCAACGGCGAGATCTACAACTTCCGTGAGCTCCGCCGGGAGTTGGAAGGGCGCGGCCACACGTTCTACACGCACACCGATACCGAATGCATCGTGCATGCCTATGAGGAATACGGCGAAGCCTGTTTCTCGAAATTCCGAGGCATGTTCGGCATCGCGATCCTCGATCTCCGCCAGGACAAGCTGGTGCTGGCGCGCGACCGCCTGGGCAAGAAGCCGCTGTACTACACCACCACGCGCGACGGCGTCCTCGCCTTCGCGTCCGAACTGAAGTGCCTGTTCGCCGTACCGGGATTCGAATCCCGTGTGTCGAACACCGCCACGCAGGACTACTTCGCGATGGGTTACGTGCCGGAGCCGGCCACCATCTACGAGAACGTCTTCAAGCTCCCGCCTGCCCATTGCATGGTGGTGAGCAGCGGGCAGACGTCGATTCGCCGGTACTGGAATCCGGTCTTCGAACCCAAGTGGGATGCCGACGAAGCCACACTCACCCGGCAGCTGATCGACCAACTCGAAGATGCGGTGAAGGTGCGGCTGGTGAGCGATGTGCCTTTCGGTGCATTCCTCAGCGGCGGCATCGATTCCAGCGTCGTCGCGGTGTTGATGGCACGCAACCTGAGCTCGCCCGTCAAGACCTTCACCATCGGCTTCAAGGAAGCGGCGTTCAACGAACTCCCCGATGCGCGGGCCGTGGCCCAGCACATCGGTTCCGAGCATCACGAACTCATCGTCGAGGCCGATGCGGTCACGATGCTGAAAGACCTCGTCTGGTACTTCGACGAACCGTTCGGTGATTCATCAGCCATCCCCACGTACCTCGTCTCGAAGCTCGCAGCCGGACAGGTGAAGATGGTGTTGTCGGGCGATGGCGGCGATGAACTGTTCGCCGGGTACGAGCGCTACCGCAAGTACGACCGGCTCGAGCGCATTCGCCGCCGCTCGCTGGGCCTGGCCGGGCCGCTGCTCCGCGCAGCGGGTGCGCTCATCCCGGGTGAACGCGGCTTTCGCATCGGCCGGGTGGGGCAACGGCTGAGCCAGCCTTTCCCTGACCGCTACCTGTCGGGCGTGGCCCTGAACACGAGCGCCGACCTCTCGATGCTGCTCAAGCCCGAAGTGGGCGACATGGATCCGTTCGGCCGCGTGCGTCACCATTTCGACCGTCCCGACATCGCGTCCGACATGGAACGCATTCTTGCCGGCGACATGGGCACGTACCTGACCGACGACATCATGGTGAAGGTCGATCGCATGACGATGGCCACGTCGATCGAATCCCGCGCCCCGCTTCTCGACCATGAACTGATCGATTTTTGTGCCCGTATTCCATTCGAATACAAGTTGCGCGAGGGCACCGGCAAATACCTGCTCAAGCAGGCCGCGCGGCAGCTGTTGCCGGCTTCGGTGATGCAAAAGCGCAAACAAGGCTTTGCCATCCCCGTGGCCAGGTGGTTGCGCCACGACCTGAAAGAGTTGATGTTCGACACCTTGTCGGACCGCAGTTTCCGCGAGCGCGGCATCTTCAACGAGCAAGGAGTACGCCGTTGTGTGGATGCGCACATCGCGGGAACGCACGACTATAGCGAACAGCTGTGGTTGTTGCTGACCTACGAAATGTGGGCCAAGCGGTTCCTCCAGCCGAGCGCCTGATTCCCATTCCCTCAACCTGCCCAACCATGAGCCGCACGCAGTGCTAGTGAGCCACGCGAAGTCCTTGTTAAAGCAGTTCGCCTCTCCCGTGTTCGATCGATTCGGTCTCTACGATCGCAGGCTGCGCCGCAGCCTGCCAGCGAGCAGCTGGACCATCGTGATGTACCACCGAGTGATCGAACGACGGGAGGATGATCCCTTTGCACTTGGCATGTGCGTGACCCGCAAGCATTTCGACGACCAGCTCCGCTACTTCAAACGCAGCTTCTCGCCCATCGGCATGTCCGAGGCCGTGCGCCGCCTGGCCCGCGGCGAGCCCTTGCCCGACCGTGCCTTGTCCATCACGTTCGACGACGGCTACCTCGACAACCTCACCGTCGCGCTGCCCGTGCTGCAGACCCATCAGCTCAATGCGGCATTGTTCGTGCCCACGGGTGGACTCGATCAAGACGAACCGCTGTGGTGGGACCGTGTCATTCACGCGCTCGATGCCACGGACCAGCATGACATCTTGCCCACCGACTTCGGCATCCCGCTGCCACCGCGGCGCCTGTCGCTCAGGGGCTGGAGTCGAAAGGAGACGGTCACGCGCATGCTCAATGCGCTCTGGACCCTGCCCATATCGCAGGCCCTGACGGCCGTCACACGGCTCGAGCGCCACCTGCCACCCCGGCGCAGCGTGGCACCGGTCGCCCGCCGCATGGCGGCGCGGCAGGTTCTCGAAATGCACCGCGCCGGCATGGAGATCGGTGCCCATTCGGTGCGCCATCCGAACCTGACCCTCGAATCCCCGCTCATCGTGCGGGAAGAAATGAAGACATCGCGCGCTGCTCTGGAAGCCCTGTGCGACGCGCCGATCAACGGGTTCGCGTATCCCGCGGGCTGGAAGAACGCCGATGCCGAAGCGGCCGCCCGAGAAGTCGGGTTCGACTACGCCGTCGGAACCACGCGTGGCGTGAACGACCGCTCCCGTTTGGACCCTTTCACGCTTGCCCGAGTGGGCATGCCGGACACCGGCGTATCGGATTTGAAGCGGGCGTTGACGACCGTCACCCCACTGCAGGACCTGGCCGATGCCCACGCATGACATCAAGGATGCCGCCGCCATGCCGCTCAAGGGGAATGCGGTGAGCCTTCGCAGCGAGCTCGGCGTGAACATCCGCGCCTCGGCCTGGATGTCGCTGGCTTCTCTGGGCGGCAAGGCCATGGCCGTCTTCAAGACCGTGGCCATCGCATCGATCTTCGGGGTGTCGGGCAACCTGGATGCGTTCTGGGTTGCGTTCGTGATCCCCAACATCCTGCCGGTCTTCCTCCGCAGCGCCTTTGTCACGTCCTTCGTGCCGTTTTTCATGCGCCGTGTGCAAGACGGTGATGAAACCGAACTCTGGCGGGCTGCGAACGTGCTGTTCACCGCCGCCGTGCTGGTGTCGGTTGCGATGAGCGTCGTGCTGTACGTCGAACCGCAGTGGCTCATCGGCTGGATGGCGCCAGGCCTGTCCCCTGAAGTGGCCGCCACGGCGGCCAACCTGCTGCGCATCACTGTCTTCAGCCTTCTGTTCGTGGTGGCGATCTCCATGCTCACGGCCATCGCACACTGCAAGCAGCGCTTTGTCGCATCATCCCTCGAGAGCCTCACCACGAACGTCACGGTGATCGTGGCCATCTACCTGTTCGCACATGGATGGGGGGTGACCGCCCTCGCGGTGGGGACGGTCCTCGGCTTTGCGGTGCAGTTTGCCGTGATGGCCTGGTCGTGCCGACACGAACTCCTCCGCCACATCCGGCCGAGCTTCGCGTTCCAGTTGCCCCTGTTCAGGGAATACCTTGGTGGCGTCGCGCCGGTGCTCATCGGGGCGGTCAGCGGCATCGCGATGGGCATCATCTCGCAAGTGCTGTTGTCATACCTCGACAAAGGCAGCGTGTCGGTGTTCCAGTACGCCGCGATGGTTGCGATGCTGCCCATCGAGATCTTCGCCGGCTCGGTGCAGGCAACGTTCTTCCCCACCATCGCGAAGTACTCTCAAGGCAACCGCGAAGCCGTCGTCGATGCCCATGTGCTGGCAGCCCGGCTGCTCGTGTTCGTGCTGACGCCCATGACCGTGCTGCTGATGGTGCTCGACGAACATGTGATTCGCGTGCTGTTCGGCTACGGCAAGTTCTCGGACAGCGCAGTGCACAGCACCGCCGTCGTGTTGTCGTGCCTCGCGGTCGGAATCGTGGGCCGTGGCCTGACCTATTTCAACTTCCAGGTGCTGCACGCCCTGGGCAGGCCATGGGCGCAGGTCAAGATCGGCTTCATCCAGCTGGCAATGAATGCGCTGTTTTCCTATGCGCTGATGCATTGGTTCGGCCTGGCCGGCATTGCCATGGGCAGCAGCCTGTCACTGATCATTTCGGTGTTCATCAGCTATGCGCTGATGATGGACCTGATCGATGGCAAGGTGGTCACGCGGGCCCTGGCGCCCATGCTCAAGACCGTGGGGCTCGGGCTCGTGACCTACGGCATGATGTATGCGCTGTTGCGGTGGGTCGACCTGCACGCCATCACCGGCACCCGCTGGAGCTATGCGGCTGCCACCGCGGCGTTCAGCGCCTTGGGCTGTGTCCTGTTCATCGTTTTGGCAGCGATGGCCGGCATGACCGAAACGCGGTTCGTCACTGGCAAATTGCAAAAATATCTGCAGAGGAAACGATGAGGCAGCGCCATGTTTGAGAGTGGATTGCCAGTCTGGTTCAGCCGCCACGTGGGTTGGTCGATGGTGGGGAGCAAGGGCGGTTTCAACCGGGACGTTGCCGGCGTGCTCGCGCAACGGAAGGAGACCGAGTTCGCCTCGCTTGAAGACATGCGGTCGCGACAACTGCAAAAGCTAGTCAAGCTCCTGAAACATGCGCAGGCTCACAGTCCGTACTACACCGATTTGTTCCGAACGGCTGGCCTTGATCCTGACCGGGTCCGCTCCGTGGCCGACCTGCAAGTGTTGCCGCCGTTGTCCAAGACAGATCTGATCGCCCACCGGGACCGCATGGTGTCCAAGCGCCATGCGGTGGCGGACCTGAGCCTCAATTCCACCGGCGGTTCCACGGGCCTGACGGTGAACTTCTACCAGGATCGCAACTGGCTCATCCACCAGGTCAGCGGCGGCCAGTTCTTCGACGGAATGGCTGGTTGGCGCAAAGGCGCGCGCAAAGCCTACCTGTGGGGCGCTCCAAGTGACAACGACCGCGCGAAGGAGGGCTGGAAGGCACACCTCAAAAGCGTGCTCACCAACACCCGCTTGTACGATTCGTTCGACATGTCGCCCGCGCGCATGGCGCAATACCACGCCCAATTGACGGCGTTCCGACCGGAAGTGATGGTGTGTTATGCCGGGTCGGTGCATCTCTTCGCGCAGTACCTTCTCGAACAGAAGCTGCAGCCCGCATACCCGCTGAAATCCATCGTCACGTCGGCAGAGACGCTCACGCCTGCGATGCGTGCAACCATCGAAGAGGCGTTTCAGGTGCCGGTGTTCGACCGCTACGGAAGCCGAGAGGTGGGCGCGATCGGTGCCGAGTGCGAAGTACATGCCGGGCTGCATGTGAACGAACTCGACATGGTGGTCGAGACCACGCAGGGCTCCGACGGCCACGGCGAATTCCTCGTGACGAACCTCAACAATTTCGGCATGCCGCTGATCCGCTATCGCATCGGCGATGTAGGGCAGATCGACGCTGCACCCTGCCGTTGCGGTCGTCCCGGAGCGCGCATCACCCGGCTTTTCGGACGTTCGAGCGACTTTTTCACCAATGCCGAGGGCCGCAAGATCCACGGCGAATACTTCACCCACCTGTTCTACGGGCTGGAAGGCGTTGCACGGTTCCAGCTGGTGCAGGAAACGCTGTCGCAGTTCCATCTCAAGATCGTTCGCAACATGGGTCACTGGCAAGACAGGACCGAGACCTTTTTGCGCGACGAGTTGCGCAAGGTGTTTGGTGATGCCATGCAACTGCAGATCGACTACGTCGACAGCATTCCGTCCACGGCCTCGGGCAAGTTCCGTTTCACGATCTCGAAGGTGTAGGAGCGGTTGTGCGATTGAGCAGTGTGTTTTCACCGGCGCGTTGGCGAGGTGCATGGCGCAACAAGGTCATGCATCGGCTGGATGTTGCATGGGTGCGCCGGCAGGGGGTTGAATTTGGTCCGGGCCTCGTGCTGTTCGGGCGGCCACGCATCGAGCGCACCAGTGGGCGAATCGTTCTCGGCCGGGGCGTGACCCTCCGATCGCACGACGGCGGCTACCACACGGCGATGTACCACCCCACGCGCCTCATGGTGGATGCATCGCCCGATGCCCTCATCGAGGTGGGCGACGAGACCCGGCTCAATGGCGTTTCGATCCATGCCACGCGGCTCATCCGCATCGGACGCAACTGCCTGATCGCGGCCAACGTCTCCCTGCTGGACAGCGACGGTCATGGCGTCTCGCTGGCAGACCGTGCCATGGCCAATCCCGTCAGCGAACCCATTGTCATCGAGGACAACGTGTGGATCGGTGCCAACGCGATGGTGCTCAAGGGCGTGACGATCGGCCGCGGCGCCATCGTGGCGGCGGGCAGTGTCGTCACCCGCGACGTGGCCCCCATGACCCTCGTGGGCGGCAACCCGGCACGCATGATCAAGGCGCTCGACTGACATGCGCAAGGCAGCCGTCACTGCTCGTGCAGCGTCCACTGCGGACGCCGAGCAGCCATTCAAGTTCCTGGGCTACTGCCTGGTGCTGCTGGTGCTGTTCATGCCCAACATGCGCCGCTTCACGTTCACGCCATTGCCTGGCTTGAACCTGCTCAACATCTTCTTCCTCGTCATCGTGTGGGCCTACTATTCCGCACGACCGCATTTCACGGGCCCCCCTCGGGCGGCGCCCATCAGCAAATACATCTTCTTCTTCTGGTTCGCCTCGTTCATCGCGCTGATGAACGCGATGCTGCTGAGCGAAAAGCCCGCGTCGATCGATGAAGTCATCTTCTTCAAGAATCACATTTTCTATATGGGCTTGTACGTGGTGTTCTTCCACGCGATGCGCAACCGGAAAATGGTCGACCAGGTGTACTGGGCCATCATCGTGGTGACGGCGGTTGCGGGATTGCAGGCAGTGCGCCAGTACATGTCCATTGGCGCCACGGGCTACAGCACCAACGCGCGCGTGTCGGGACCATTCGGCGAAACCTGGCACAACGCCAACATGGCCGGCGTCTTCTACGCGCAGTTCGCCTCGGTGATATTCGCCGAACTGGTGTTCCAGCGGAACAAGCTGTTGAAGCTCGGGCTGCTCGGCGGTTTCCTCATCACGGTGATGGGTCTCTTCTACACCTACTCACGCAAGTCGTACTACGCCCTTGCGGCGGCCACGATGTTGATGGGCGCCAGTGCGAGCAAGGCACTGCTCATCATCATCCTCGGCGTGGTGGGAACCTTTCCGGTATGGGCACCAGATTCGGCGGTCGAGCGCATCATGGGCAACCCCGAAGAGAAACTGCAGCCGCCCCGGGTCAACAAGGAAGGCGAGGAACAATCCATGGACGAATCGACCGAAAGCCGATTCATCCTCTGGGAGGGCGCCATGAAGATGTGGGGGGACCATCCGATGGGCGTGGGTTTCGAGCGATTCAAGCACTACATCGGCCAGTACAGCCCGATCAGCAATCTGGATGCACACAACTACTACGTGCTGGTGCTGGCCGAGATGGGCCCGCTTGGCGAGTTCGCGTTCCTGCTCATGGTGTTCATGATGTACCGGGAAGGCAGCAAGCTCGCCAAGGTGGCGAAAACGCCTCGCGAGAAAGCCCTTGCCATCGGGCACCGCGGCGCCATGCTGTCCATGGTGATTGCCAACACCTTTGGCAGCGCCTTCAATTTCGGGGACATGATGGGCAACATGTGGGTGCTGACGGCCCTCGTCAGCCGCATGCGCTGCATCATCGAGGACGAGGCAGCGGAGGCAAGGGCGGCAGCAAAAACCGTGCGCCGCCCGATGATGGCATGACGCACACCACGACGCTGGCCTTCGTCGGCGATATTTTCCTGTCAGGGAGCTACCGCGATGTTCCCGACGCGGCACAGCGTCGAATGTTCGAAGGGCTGGCCGGCGCGCTGCAAAACTGCAGCCTGGTCTTCGGCAACTTTGAAGGGGTGGTGATGGCGGAGGAGCCCTCCGGGCTCGTGCCGGACAAGATCAGGATGTCCGTGGCTCCGGCCTACCTGCCCGCCCTGCGGGCCGCAGGCATTGACGTCCTTTCGCTGTCCAACAACCATGTCTTCGACTACGGCCCAGCCGCCTTCGAAGCCAGCCGAGGCGCCCTGGGTCGGGCCGGATTCACCGTGTTCGGTGCCGGCCTGAGTGACGACGAGGCCCTGGCACCCGTTTCGCGCGTCGTCGACGGCCTGACGGTGGGCTTCCTCGGATTCACCTGCGCATCGACAAACCCGGCTGCCACGGGCACGGGCGGCTTCGGCGTGGCGCTGCGTCAGCGAACCGACATTTTGGAGCGCGTGGCCGGTGCCAGGCGCGGGTGCGACCTGCTGGTGGTGTCCCTGCATTGGGGCGAAGAGCACGTCGCCTGGCCGAGCCCCGATCAATTGAAGTTCGCGCGCGCGCTGGTCGATGCCGGAGCTGACATCGTCGCCGGCCATCATGCGCATGTGTTCCAGGGTGTCGAGCCATACCGCCATGGCGTGATTGCCTATGGATTGGGCGGTATCACCATCGGCAGATTGCGCCAGCGCGTGATGTGGAGCGGGGTCGCACATGACTATCACTTCGAGCCGCAGCCGCGCCATCGCCGCGGCGCCATCATGTCGGTGGACATCCGGAACAAGCGCGTCGCGGGCGTGCGTGTGACCCCGGTCACCATCGGTGAGGACGGGCGCCCCCATGCGCATGCTGGCGCACGCACGCCGATGTCATGGCGACTCGCGCCGGCGGTATGGCGTCTGCCCGGGTACGCGGCGTTCTTTCGCGCCGTCTTGTTCATGCAATTCAGGCTCGTGCCTCGCGTGCGCTGGCTGCTCAATGGATCGGCGTGGCGCCGCCTCAAACGGGCGTGGTTTTCCGTGGGCCAAAGGGAGAACATCGAATGACAAACCTTCAATCCTCATCGAGTCGCATGCGCGGCTTCCTGCAGTGGTGGGCTGCCTGCCTGTTGTTTGCCATGGCGCCCCTCGCCTTCGCGGAGACGAAACCGTCCGCATTGATCGACGAACGTTGCGCACCGTTCTACCCTTCCGGTTGGCAGGCGGTCAGCGGCCAGCACCTGGCCACCGGAGTACCCTCGCGTCGTCCTGCCAAGGGCGAGCCGTTCCAGGACGCGGACTATCGCACCTGTGTCGTCCGGGTCACCGCGCACGACACCGAACCGCCGAAAGGGCTGGCACGCAACGACTATTCCCGGCGGCAGGCATTCAATGCCGACAGCTCACGCCTCGTGGTTTCCGCGCTGGACGGCTACTGGCATCTCTACGACGCGAGAACGCTGGCCTATATCACACGGCTTCGCGGCTTGGCAGGCGACGCCGAACCCCAATGGCATCCCACCGACCCGAACTTGCTTTACTACCTGCCCACGAGCGGCGTTGGCATGAAGCTCTTTGTTCTGGACGTGCGGACCGGCGAGTCACGCGAAGCTGCCGACTTCGCTTCCCGGGTCAAAGCGCACTGGCCTTCGGCCAACGCTGTGTCCACCCGCTCAGAGGGAGCACCCTCGCGCGACGGCCGCTACTGGGCATTTCAGGTCGACAGCGGCGACTGGCAGGGCCTGGGCCTGTTCACGTTCGACCTGCAGGAAAACCACATCATCGCTGCATATGACCTCGCATCGCACGGCAAGGCCCGGCCGGACCACATCAGCATGAGCCTGTCCGGCAATTACGTCGTCGTGTCCTGGAACGACGGCCCGGTCGCCTTCACACGCGACTTCAAGAATCCCATCAAACTGCAGAAGCAGGGCAACCATTCCGACCTTGCGCTCACGGCAGAGGGAGACGACGCTTACGTCGCGATCGACTATGACGTGTCGGGCGGCCCACTGTTCATGGTCAACCTGCGCACCGGCGAGCGCACCGTCCTGTTCGACACCTACGTGCGCAAGACCACCACGGGGCTCCATGTGTCCGGCAGGGCGTACAAGAGACCAGGCTGGGTCGTGGTGTCCACCTATGCCGAAGCCGGGGC
>Ga0070659_100000407_pt1 | contig 32639 bp, 27 predicted proteins | sample KBSC23metaG_FD_64666 | JGI IMG/M metagenome (GOLD analysis project Ga0070659, IMG submission 64666) | Corn rhizosphere microbial communities from Kellogg Biological Station, Michigan, USA - KBS C2-3 metaG | ecosystem: Host-associated > Plants > Roots > Rhizosphere > Soil ... | reverse complement strand
ACCGTGGTATAGTTGAATCTATAAACCCGGCCGCCTGTAAGCTGTTTCAATGTGCTGGCGCCGATGTTATTGGTAAAAATATTTCGGTATTAATGCCTCCGCCCGACCGTGACCAGCACGATGAATACATCCACCGCTATCAGCGGACTGGTGTGCCGCACATCATCGGTAAAGGCAGGGAAGTGAAGGGCTTACGTAAAGACGGAACCGTATTTCCGTTCAGGCTTGGTGTTACCGAAGTGCAAATGATGGGCCGGAAAATTTATACCGGTTTTATCCATGATCTTAGTCGCGAAAAAGAAGCGGAAGAAGCGCTGAAAAATTATGCCGCGCACCTGGAAGAACTGGTTGAAGAGCGTACACATTCATTAAAAGAAACAGTTACCGCACTGCAGCAGGCTAAGGAAGAGGTTAGCTTATCCTTAGAAAAAGAGAAGGAGCTTGGCCAGTTAAAAAGCCGGTTTGTATCGATGGCTTCGCACGAGTTTCGTACCCCTTTAAGCGCTATACAGCTATCAGCATCGTTAATTGATAAATACGCGCTGCCTTTTGATAATCCGAACATCGCGAAGCATGTATCTAAAATAAAGAACGCGGTAGGCAATCTTACCACCATCCTCAACGATTTTCTTTCGTTGGAAAAACTGGAAGCCGGTAAGGTGGAGCCTTCATTTGATAGTTTCGACCTGGTAAAGCTATCAGAAGAGATAACCGAAGAGATGCAGATGATAGCCAAGCAAAATCAAAACATTATATACCAGCATACCGGTACAACCAGCATGGTTAAACTGGACCAGAACCTGCTAAAAAACTGTGTGATCAACCTGATGTCGAACTCGATCAAATATTCGGGCGAGAATACTTTTATTGAATTTAATACAGAAATAACCAATCAGGCCTGTATCATCACCGTAAAGGATAACGGTATAGGTATTCCCGAAACCGATCATAAACACATGTTCGAGGCATTTTTCAGGGCGCACAATACCGGCAATATTCCCGGCACGGGCCTGGGCCTTAACATAGTAGCACGCTATACCGACCTGATGAACGGCACTGTTGATTTTAAAAGCAGTGTTAATAACGGAACAATTTTTACCATTTCATTTCCAATAACATGAGCAAAAAAGTACTGATTATCGAGGATAACAATGATATCCGCGAAAATGTAATTGAAATATTAGAGCTGGCCGGCTACCAGGTTTACGAAGCCAGCAATGGTAAAGCCGGCGTTGATATTGCCACCAAGAACTTACCCGACATTATTCTGTGCGACATTATGATGCCCGAGTTAGATGGCTATGGCGTATTGTATCTGCTCAATAAAAACCCCGAAACTGCCACCATTCCCTTTATATTTTTAACAGCTAAGGCTGAAAGGCTCGACCTGCGAAAAGGTATGGAAATGGGCGCCGATGACTACCTGACTAAGCCTTTTGATGATATGGAGCTTTTAAACGCCATTGAAAGCAGGTTAAAGAAAAAAACCATACAAGAGGATTTTTACAGCAAATCGCTTGATAATTTAAGTACGCTGGTATCGAAGAACAACGGTTTAGCCGAGTTAAAAAAGATTATACAAGAGCGTAAAACCCGCCAGTTTAAAAAGAACCAGGTTATTTATTACGAAGGCGATAAAGGTAACGGGCTTTACCTGATCATAAAAGGCAGTGTTAAAAGCATTAAACTGGCCGAAGATGGCCGGGAGTTGATGACAGGGATCTATTCGGCAGACAATTACCTGGGTGTACACGCCATGCTATCGAACGAGCCCTACTCTGATACCGCCACCGCGCTGGAAGATAGCTTGCTCTGCCTTATCCCAAGAGACCAGCTTGAACCTTTATTAAACTTATACCCCGATGTAGCCAAGGAGTTTATTAAGCTGCTGGCTAACGACATCCGCGAAAAAGAAGAACAATTAATGCAGCTGGCCTACCACTCGGTGCGTAAAAGAATGGCCGAATCGATGGTTCGTTTACACAAGCAGCATGCTAACGATAAAAGCTTTAAAATTACCCGCGAAGACCTGGCTGCCATGGCAGGTATGGCCACTGAAACCGTTAGCCGTACCCTATCCGATTTTAAAGACGAAGGATTGATAGATAAAAAGGGGAGCACCATCACTATTTTGGATCTGTTGCGCCTCACAAAAATGAAAAACTGACGGGGATCACTTTTCTGGCTGACATAACGCATTCCACAGCCCTTTCATCTGCCATATTTTTGTTATAAAACAAAATTGGTGCAGATGAAAGTAGTAGCCTACAGTATAAAGCCTTTCGAGAAGGAATTTCTCGCGAAGGCAAACAAAAAAAAACACGACATTACGCTGATATCAAATCCGCTCAGTATTGATACAGCCATTTATGCCTCAGGTAAAGATGCAGTCGTGGTTTTTACAAACGACGATGTATCTGAACCGGTAATTGAAAAATTAGCGGGCATGGGCATCCGGTTCATTGCTACAAGATCTGCCGGAACCGATCATATCGACAAGGCTGCTGCTGCCAAATACAATATCAAGATAGCGAAAGTTCAATCGTATTCTCCGCAGGCTAAAGCCGAGCATGTAATTGCCCTCGCGTTTACGCTAAACCGCCATGTAGTAAAAGCTGCCGAACATACCCATCATTTTGATTTCAGGAACGACGGGCTGATGGGCTTTAACTTTTCGGGTAAAACCGTAGGTATAATCGGTTTAGGAAAAAACGGCCTGGCTGTTGCTAAACTGTTTAGTGGCTTAGGCTGCACCGTTTTAGGGTATGATATGCACTTTCCCGAAAACACCGATAATATAGTAAAAACCACCTTGGCTAATTTATTGGCTAATGCCGATATCATATCATTACACCTGCCCTTAACACCGTTTACTAAACACCTCATCAACAAAGACACGCTTTCGCAGATGAAAGACGGAGTAATGCTGATCAACACATCAAGAGGCGCCATTATTGATACGCTCGACCTGTTGGATGCTTTGAAAACAGGAAAAGTTGGCTACCTGGGGCTGGATGTTTATGAGTATGAAAAAGGCCTGTTTTTTGAAGATCATGAAGACGACCTGGTTAAAGACCACCTGCTGCAGCGCCTGATGCAATACCCCAATGTGGTGGTAACACCGCACCAGGCATACCTCACCAAAGAATCATTACAGGAAATTGCCGACGAGACCATAAAAAATCTCGACCTGTGGCAACAGGATAAATGCGCCGGCGATAATTGTGCCTGCGACAAAGACTGTGCAGCACATGCTGAAAAACATAAAAATCACAGCTAAAAAATGGAAAGCGTAGCTCCTGGTTTAGCCGAAAAATATAATGTAGCCGCTCCCAGGTATACCAGCTATCCAACTATGCCTTATTGGGATGTGGAAAGCTTTAGTGCAGATGGGTGGACGCACTCTGTTAAGCGCTCGTTTATTGAAAGCAACCATGCAGAAGGCATCAGCTTATATATCCATTTGCCTTTTTGCGAAAGCTTATGTACCTACTGCGGCTGCAATACCCGTATCACCAAAAACCATGGTGTGGAGGGCCCGTATATTGAGGCTGTTTTACAGGAATGGATGATGTATCTTGATATGATGGGACAAAAACCCATTATACGCGAGCTGCATTTGGGCGGCGGCACCCCTACCTTTTTTAGTGCCGAAAACCTGGAACTGCTTATTAGCGGAATACTTGAAAGAGCAGAAGTACATCCCGAAGCCGTATTCAGTTTTGAAGCGCACCCGGCAAATACTACTGTTGCTCATTTACAAACATTATATAACCTCGGTTTCCGCAGGTTAAGTTTGGGCATACAGGATTTTGATCCCAAAGTACAGTTTATTATTAACAGGCACCAAACCGTTGAACAGGTAGTCCATGTTACCGACGAGGCACGTAAAATTGGCTATACATCTATAAATTACGACCTGATTTACGGCCTGCCGTTGCAAACTACGGAAGGGTTGGTTAGCACCATGCAAACCGTGGCCGGACTAATGCCCGAGCGTATTGCCTTTTATAGCTACGCGCATGTACCATGGGTTAAACCCGGACAAAGACGCTTTACCGATGCTGACATACCCGATAGCCATACAAAAAGCAAACTGCAGGAAATTGGCCGCAGCATGTTAAAATCATACGGTTATAATGAGATCGGGATGGACCATTTTGCCTTACCCGGCGATGAACTTTTGAGTGCCGCGAGTACGGGTAAATTGCACCGTAATTTTATGGGCTATACCGATCATCACACCCAATTACTGGTGGGTTTAGGCGTATCATCCATAAGCGATTCGCGATATGCCTTTGCACAAAATGTAAAGGTTGTCGAGGAATATATAAGCTTGGTTGCTCAACACACATTACCTGTTTTTAAGGGTCATATTTTAACAGCAGAAGACCTGGTTATCCGTAAACATATCCTGAATATTATGTGTAAAGGCGCAACTACATGGAACCATTACGACGGGCCCTGCACCTCGCTATTTAAAGGGATAGAGCGGTTACATCTGCTGGCCGAAGACGGGCTCATTGATATCGACTCACGCGGGCTTATGGTTACCGCTAAAGGCAAACGCTTTCTGCGCAATATCTGCATGGCTATTGATGCCAGGTTATGGGCCAATCAGCCAACGACCCAGTTATTCAGCATGGCTATTTAGGCATTTATCAAGTTTTCTTTTCAAGTTATATACCATCCTAACAAGATCTTTATTGCCATAAAAAAAGCTGTTAACCTTTTCAGATCAACAGCTTAACTCAAACTAACAACTTAGAAAATTGAACCCTTTAACTTGTAACTGATATTACATAACAAAGATGCCGCTTTATTTGAACGCACACCATGATGCATATCCTGCTAAAAAATGATCATTATCATTTTAAGGAACAGGTAATTAAAGACTTATCTTTCTGAATGGGGTTGTAAATTTGCGGTAATAACGTTTTACCCTTATCCTGTATACGTCATATATCAAGGTAAATGCCAGTATCACTACCGGCACCAGGAATGCATAAAAGCTATAGTACCTGAACAAATAAGCTCCCCCTAAAGCGCCGCACATAAAGAATAATATGATAGCACAACGGAGTTTTATTTGGGATTTTAAGGTTACCCTGTCGATATCAGTTTTTTGGAATACCTGGGCAAGCTCGATGCCCAGATCGGTAAATGTACCGGTAAGATGCGTGGTTCTGACAATAGAGCCTGATACAATGGAAACCAATGCATTTTGCAAACCCATTGCGAAAAGAAGACTGCCGGCAAACAACTCTTTTGCTACCAGTGTACCATCGTAGTTATAGCCAAATAAAGCTACCACGGTTAGGATAATGATTTCGATGAGGATAGGAGCTACGTAAGAGAAACGCTGGTTACGCCCAACCTTGGTTACTATAAAGCTCGATATAAAAGCGCCGGCCAAAAACAGGAGCATCCATAACGCTACAACGCGGGCCGTCTTCCAGTCTTCGGCGGCAAGGCGTTCGGCAAATAAAGCCGCGTGGCCCGTTACATTTGTTGTTAATACGGCAAAACCTAAAAACCCCGCGGCATTTACAAAGCCCGCGGTAAGGCCAAGCATTGATGCAAGTTTAACATTATGTACGTAAGTGCGTTTAGTACCTAAATGTCTGAGCATGGTTAATGACAGTTGGTAATACCGGTTGTTTGACGTTCAGGACTAAGATAAGGAATATTCAGGCCCATTCCTCTAACAATGAACCAAAAACCGAGGCAAACCATTAAATAAGGCATTACCCTGTTAATACGGCGACGAATAACGGGGCCCACAAAGCCCGAACTTAACGTAGCCGCGAGCATAAGCGGAAAGGTACCGATACCAAACCACATCATATACTGGGCCGCCCCTAATGCCGATGGCATATTAATGGCACCTGCCAGTGCCAGGTAAACAAAACCGCATGGTAAAAAACCATTCAGCATACCTATTACCAGGTGGCCTGCCTTATGCTGTAACGCGTAGTTCATTGCCCTGTTTACAGGAAGCATTAACGACGCCAGGAATTTACTACGTGCAGCTCTTATTTTGAATAACCTCGAAAGGCCTGCCATAACAATAAATATCCCGCTAAGTACACTTACCCCCTGCTGCAGGCCGGCCAGCCAAAGCTGCCTGCCAATTAACCCGATGGCCAAGCCCAGGGCAGTATAACTTATTACACGCCCCATGTTGTAGGTTAGTTTATCAGCAATAACTAACAGCCAGTTGTTTTTTGCAACCGGTACAGCAAACGCCAGTGGCCCGCACATGCCAATGCAATGTATACTGCCAAACAGGCCGATAAAAAAAGCAAGCTGGTAACTACTCATTTTACATAAATTTCGTACTGGTACAGGTATGCTTTATTGCTGCTCGTCCAATCGAACACTAACTGCCACCGGCCGGATCTGATGGATGTGGTAGCAACAGTTAATTGTTTACCTTCCAGTTTAAATACCTTGTCCATAGCGGTGCTTGATGGGCGTATAAACTTAACCGTGCCGCTAACAGGCTCACTAAACAGGAACGTAATATGATCGCCTGTTTGGCCGATGATGGGTTGCGCATGATCTTTGCTTACCTGCTGCTCCCGGTTATAATCATGATTAAAGCTCAGGCCCTTTTCATAATATTGATGATCGTAATCATCGGCAGGAGCCATAAACATATAGATACACATCCCGATAATAAAGAGCATGAACAGGATCATGCCGCCTATAATTCCTTTTCCCCAATTCATATCTTACTCGTCGTTAATTGGCCCTACAAATGACGTAGATACCGTTTGTAAAACTTTGTTATTATTGATCAGCTGTAAATTAATGTCAGTTTTATAGGCTTTTATTTTTGATGCCGGCACCATAATAAAAAATACAATTTTTGTGGAGCCTCCGTAAGCTATGGTGCCCGGCGCCTGTATATATTTTATTTTTATCGACGGATCATCGGCTTTGATAATGATGTTTTGAGCTTGATCCGTCTTGTTAATAATTTCGGCATTATACACATTACTGATGTAGCCGCCGGGTTGCGGCTGATATAACATACCGGCACTGCGCATTACCGTCATATCCATAGCGCTACGGCTGAAAATAAAGTAGCTTAATACCGATATCAGCACCACAATTACCGCGCTGTACCCTTTCATCCTTAGCGTAAACGAAGGTTTCTGTTGCGTGTGGATCATACTCTCGGAAAAGAAACCTATAAGGTTACGCGGCTTGTGTATCTTATCCATCACCTGGTCGCAGGCGTCAATACAAACGGTGCAATTGATACATTCAATTTGAGTACCGTTACGGATATCGATCCCTGTTGGGCAAACCGCTACACAGAGGCCGCAATCCACACAATCGCCTTTCAGGTTTAACGGATCGGGCTCGCGCTGCAGCTTGCCACGGGGCTCTCCCCTTACATCGTTATAAGCTACAACAAGGGTATGCTGGTCTATCAATACGCTTTGCAAACGGCCATAAGGGCAAATTACGGTACATACCAGCTCGCGCACCTGGCTGTAAACCAGGTAAAACACAATAGTAAATACCCAGATACTTAAAAAACCCACCCAATGGGCAATAACCGGTTCAGTTATTATTTTGATAAGACCATCGCTGCCAATAATGTAGGCTAAAAAGGTATTCGCAATCAAAAAAGATACCGCCAAAAACAGGATATGCTTAACTGTCTTTTTGTATATCTTTTCTTTTGTCCACGGCCCGGCATCCAGTTTTTTGCGCTTGTTGGGCTCCCCTTCTATCCATATCTCAATTTTGCGGAAAACCATTTCCATGAAGATGGTTTGCGGACATATCCAGCCGCAGAATATACGGCCAAAGGCTATGGTAAACAATACCACGCAAACCACAAACACCAGCGAGGCCAGCATGAACAGGAAAATATCCTGCGGCCAAAAGGCCTGGCCAAGCAGTACAAAGTGCCGTTCCATAAAATTGAGCAGCAAAAATGGCTGCCCTCCTATCCGTAAAAACGGTCCGGCAAAAAACAAGATCAGGTAAACATAGCTAATGGCATTGCGCCATTTATAATACGTGCCCTTGCGGACGAGCGGATACATCCATTTTCGTTCTCCTCCTTTATCTCCTGTCACCAATCCGTCTTCCATTTTTATTTCACATTATTCGCTGCCAGTTTATCGCTTTCTTCAACCTTAACTCCCTGCGGCTCTTTGGGGTTTGGCGGATTACTACCATGTATAGATTTGATATAGTTAGCCACATCCGATATTTGCTTTGGCGATAATTGCTTCTCCCAGGTGGGCATGCCTTTGGCCAGCACCCCGTACTTAATGGTTTTAAACAGGTCGTTTATCTTGTTGCCGTGCAACCAGTAATCATCTGTTAAATTAGGGCCCACCTTGCCTTCGGCCTTTTCGCCATGGCAGGCAGAGCAGGTTTGTTTGAATATGGCCTGACCCGATGCCAATACCGCTGCATCTTTGGTCAGCTTTACCGTATTCTCGTCAACCAGGTTGGCGGCTTTGCTCAGGTATTCCTTTTTAGCGATATCGGCCTGGGCCACTTCGGTTTTGTATTCATCGTACTGTAACTGGCCTACACCAAAAACATGGTAAATAAGCAGGTAAGCCACTGCGAAAGCAATGGTAGAATAAAACAACCACATAAACCACCCGGGAGTTGGGTTATCCAACTCTTGTATACCATCGTATTCGTGCTCTATGATCAGATCCTTTTCTTCTGATAGAGGTCTTAACGACAAGAGTTTTAACAATACGTCGTTTTTGGTCTTCTTTTGTTGTTTAACCGGACTCATCTCGGCTGCTATCTCTTCTTCGGTATAGCCTTGCGCTTTTAACAGCACTTTAGATAATACCCTGAATGTTTTGAGCAGCATCAGCAATACCACCACAAACAATATCAGTGTAAAAAATATCAGGCCATAACCAATATAATTCTGCATATCCCCTGATATCAGGCTATCGCCCGCCGCAAAACAGGGTTGTACGCCAAAAATCAATGTTATAAATAAAATTATGCGTAGATATTTCATAACTGTAATGGTTTAGATGGATTTACAATACTATCATCCAAAGGCAGGTCGCTCATGTAGTCAACATGCTGCTTTCTGATCTTTATTAAATAGATGGTCACTACAACGAAGAATACGAAGAATATTCCGAGCGAGAACAGCAGGTATCCCTGGTGTCCGTTTATGTTTTCTGTAAACTGCTTAAACATGATACTGATTATTTAGAGGCTGTTTTATTTGCTTTAATATCCATACCCAAACGCTGCAGGTAAGCTATAATAGCGATGATCTCTTTATTACTTTTTACTTTGATGTGATCGGCGGCAAGGTTAGCAGCTATCTCTTTTGCCTGCTTATCCAGCTCCCTGTTAGCTGTATTCTCATAACCCGGCGCATAAGGCACACCTAAGCTGCGCATGGCATTAATTTTAGCTTTAGTGAGCGATGTATCCAGTTTTTGGGTGATAAGCCAATCGTAATTCGGCATAATACTTCCCGGCGACATCAGGCGCGGATCCATCAGGTGGTTATAATGCCACGCGTTCCCGTATTTACTTCCCTCGCGGGCCAGGTCGGGCCCGGTACGTTTTGATCCCCAAAGGAAAGGGTGATCATAAACAAACTCCCCGGCCTTACTGTACTCGCCGTAGCGCTCCGTTTCTGAGCGGAACGGCCTTACCGTTTGCGAGTGGCAGTTAACACAGCCTTCGCGGATATAGATATCACGACCCTGTAATTCCAAAGGGGTATAAGGTTTCACACTGGCTATGGTTGGCACATTTGACGATATGGTTAAGGTGGGCATCAACTCGATAAAGCTGCCTATCAGGATAACGATGAGCGATGCGATCATGAACATGATAGGTTTACGCTCCAGCCTGCGGTGCCATGCATTTTCGCGCACTACGGTATGTGCAGGTTCAAGCGGCATGGCCTGCGCGGCTTCGTTGGCAACCAAACTACCTTGCAGCATAGTACGGAAGATATTATAAGCCATCACGATAACGCCCAGCAAATACATGGTTCCGCCAACGGAGCGCATTACGTGCATTGGTATAATGCGTAAAGTGGTTTCTAAAAAGGCAGGATATTTTAACATGCCTTCGGCAGTAAACTCTTTCAGCATTAAGCCTTGGGTAAAGCCGGCCCAATACATCGGGATGGCATAGAACAAGATGCCCAGCGTACCTATCCAGAAATGGAAAGACGCCATTTTTTTAGAATACAGCTCTGTTTTATATATCCTTGGTATCAGCCAGTATAAAATAGCGAAAGTTAAGAAACCGTTCCAGCCTAAGGCGCCAACGTGTACGTGGGCGATGATCCAGTCGGAAAAGTGAGCGAAGCCGTTGATCTGTTTTAGCGATAACATTGGCCCTTCGAAGGTGGCCATACCATAGGCGGTTAAACCAACCACCATAAATTTCAGGATCACATCATCGCGCACCTTATCCCAGGCACCACGCAGCGTTAACAAACCGTTTATCATACCTCCCCAGCTTGGCGCGATCAACATAACAGAAAACGCCACACCTAATGATTGCGCCCATCCCGGCAAGGTAGTATACAGCAAATGGTGCGGACCAGCCCAGATATAAAGGAATATTAAGGCCCAAAAGTGCAGGATGCTTAGTTTATAAGAGTAAATAGGGCGGTTTGCCATTTTAGGTAAAAAGTAATACATCATACCCAAATAAGGTGTGGTTAAAAAGAACGCTACAGCGTTATGCCCGTACCACCATTGTACCAGGGCATCCTGAACGCCGGCATAAACCATATAGCTTTTAAATGCCGAAACAGGTAACTCAACCGAGTTAACAATGTGCAATACCGCGATGGTTACAAACGTGGCTATGTAAAACCAGATGGCTACATAAAGGTGACGCTCGCGGCGCTTAATTATGGTACCGAACATATTGATACCAAAAACAACCCAGATGAGCGTTATGGCAATATCTATAGGCCATTCCAGTTCAGCATATTCGTGCGATGTGGTTAGGCCCAAAGGCAGTGTGATCACGGCCGAAACGATGATGAGCTGCCAGCCCCAAAAATGGATGCGGCTTAAAGCATCGCTAAACATGCGCGCTTTGAGCAAACGCTGCAGCGAATAGTAAACGCCCATAAAAATGGCATTACCAACAAATGCGAATATTACCGCGTTGGTGTGCAGGGGCCTTATACGGCCGAAGGTGGTGTACTGGTTACCCATATTTGCGGCAGGATGGTACAATTGTATGGCTACAATGAGGCCTACAGTCATACCAATAATGCCCCAGATTATGGTAGCGATACCAAAGTCGCGGACAATCTTATTGTCGTAGTAAAATTTTTCGGGTTGCATAAATAAGTATTTCAGTTATGGTTGTAAAGCTATCGAGGTTTGATAAGTGAGAGAATGATAAGAGTTATCACAAAATGGTGACTAAGGTCATTTTTCACCATCCGCATCGGTTTCCTCGTCCAGTAAAATGCGGATTGACGGTGTGTACAGATCATCATTTTGCCCGCTGTTTTGCGCCCAGAAAAAGGCTCCGAGGAATATGAGCGCAAGCAACACGCTGCAACCGATGAGAAAGTAAATGATGTTCATGATAGTTTCCTTTTTTTAGCGGCGAAGTGTGTAGCCAGGCTGGTGAATGATATAATGGTAACCGTGCTCACAGGCATTAAAATAGCGGCTATTAATGGCGACAGGTTGCCTGTTACCGCATAACATAAACCGATAATATTATAAGTAAGCGATATGAGAAACGACAGGTGAATAATGGTGACCGTATCTTTTGAGAACCGCAGAAATGCCGGTAGCTTAGCGAAAGAACAGCCATCAAGAATAGCATCGCTGCCGGGCGAAAAGTTGTTCACATTGTCGGTGATGGCAATGCCCAGATCGCTCTGTTTTAACGCGCCCGAATCATTGAGGCCATCCCCTATCATCATCACTTTTTTCCCGGTACGCTGCAGCATCTGTATAAAATCCAGTTTATCCTGCGGCGAATTATTAAAGTGCATATGATATGGCTCACTAAAAAATCGCCTCAGTTCATTCTTTTCGTGATCCTGGTCGCCCGAAAGCAGGTAAGTTTGATAGGTTGAACCAAGCTGTGGTATAACCTCCATCCCGGTACGGTAATGGTGTGCCAAACCGAAATACCCCAGGTAAACATCATCAATAGCGATGTGTACTTTTGTGGTATCTGTATATTGCTCCGTTTTATTCAGCACCAGCTTTGAGTTGCCTATTTGTACTTTATGGCCGTCAACTTTTGCTACAATACCAGTACCCGGCACTTCGAGGTAGCCGGTTGTATCCAGCTTTTTAGCATCGCCAATTTTGCGGCATATCATCCTGCTCAGCGGGTGGTTAGAATTACTGCAAGCACTATAAATAAGCTGCTTTTGTATTTCGGATAATTTGGTCTCAACTTTTACTATGCCATTATCGCCGGTTGTTATAGTGCCGGTTTTATCAAATACAATGGCATCAATAGCAGCCAACTGCTCCACAACAGCGGTATTTTTTAAATAAAAACGGTTTTTATCGAACACGCTCAGTGCTGCCGACATGGTAAACGGGGTACTTAATGCCAGGGCGCATGGGCAGGCCACAATAAGCACGGCGGTAAACGCCGCGAAGCCACGTTTCACATCGGCGGGCAGCCAAAACAGCAGGGCGCCAAAAGCAATGGCCAGCAGCACAATGGTAAAGTATTTACTCACCTTTTCGTTAAAGGTTTTCATACGGTTGTCCTGCTTGCGGGTAAAAGCTTCGTTGTTCCATAACTGCGTAAGGTAACTTTGCGATACCGGCTTTATTACTTCCATCTCAATAGCTTCACCGGCTTGGCGGCCGCCTGCGTAAATTATCTCGCCCAGGGTTTTACTTACAGGAAGCGCCTCACCGGTAACAAAGCTAAAATCGATCAATGCCTCACCCTTTAATAAAATAGCATCTGCCGGTACGATCTCGTTATGACGGATCACCATCCGGTGGCCGGTGTGCAATTGCGAAAGCGGTATGGGAGTTTCTTTCTCCTCATCAATAACATGCACCGCTACCGGGAAAAAGGACCGGTAATCGCGCTCGAACGAAAGATGATGATAGGTTTTCTTCTGTACAAATTTGCCAACCAATAAAAAGAATACCAGTCCGCAAAGGGTATCGGCAAAACCGGCACCTGTATGTGTCAATATTTCGGCAGCCGTTCTGATAAAGAGCACCGCTATACCCAAAGCCAGCGGAAAATCAATATTCAACACCTTATTACGCAGGTTCTGGTAAGCAGAAACAAAATACCCCCTGCCGCTATACATAAGTACCGGTAAGGAGAACAGGATGTTCAGCCAGCCAAAAAAATGCTTAAAGGTTTGCTCGTATGCAGATAAGCCAAGGTACTCCGGAAAACTAAGCAGCATCACATTGCCAAAACAAAAACCTGCGACAGCTATCTTTTTAACCAGGTTATCATTAGCAGGTTCATTCTGCTTTTTAATAATATCCTGCAGACTTATCAAGGGCTCGTAACCAATATCAAATAGCAGTTCCACCAAACCCTGCAGGTTTAGTTTATTATGATTAAAACGAATATTGAGTTGTTTCTTCAAAAAATCCACCCTGCAATAATGCACTGCCGGGTTAATTTTATTGAGCTGTTCCAACAGCCACAAGCATGAGCTGCAATGAATATGCGGTATATAAAAAGTAACAATGGTAATGTCATCGTCGGTATAACCTATCAGTTCCTTAACTATGGTTGGCTCGCTTAAATAATCAAAGCGTTTATCTGTACGGGTGCGGGTTGCTCCCGGGTGATCGTTATAGTTATAGTAGCTGCAAAGCTTGTTTTCTGACAGGATCTGGTATACACTTTTACAGCCATGGCAGCAAAACTGTTTATCATCAATAACATAATCGGTGGTTATGCAATCATCGCCGCAGTGGTAACAGCTGGTCTTTTCAAGTGTTGGATTATTTGCCATAAAATGATTTTCCTTACTTTCTCAAAAGTGACTGGATATTTCATGGTAAAGAATGATGAATAGCGTTTAAAAAAGTGACCTGCGTCAATTTTCCAGGAAGCGACGATCAATCGATAGCTTTCATTTTCAGGTGGAAACTAACGCTCAATTTATCGTTGGTCTTTATCAGTCCGCCTAATTTTTTTGGTGGGATGAGGTTAAAATCAGAGAAATTCACATCGCGGGTACCCAGCAGGTGGATGGTATGTTGCGCATCAACAGATACCTGGTAATTAATTTCGAAACGTTTACGTGTACCTGCCAGTTCAATATCAACCAAACCGGTTAATACCTGTGACCTGGCTGTCATCTCAGGGAAATCATTCAGCGACAGGAAATTGATATTCAGTGCGGGGTATTGTTTTACATTTAAAGTCTTCCTTAAATCACTTGTCATCATGGGGTTATGACAATCAAACGTCTTTACATTCAGGCTAATATTCCCGGTAAGGGTAATGTCTTTCGCTCCTTTTCTTTTTGTTATAGTAAGCGTATCGGTCCTGTCGTAGTTTGGTATCTCGCAGGCAAAATTGTTAATATTGGTACTGCCGTTAACGCTTAAGGTACTGCTCTCGCTTATTACCCATTTTTGCGCCACGGTGTTGTTTGCACCATTTGGCACCACAAAACTTGTTAATAAAAGGAATAACAAGCATATTGGTATAATATTTTTGCAGACCATTTTAAAAGTTTTTAAGCGATTAAAAAAGCCAGGCTAAGTTTCAGCCTGGCTTTTTAGTTTACTATTTTGGATTAGAAGCCAATGGCAGCTTCAACAACAACACCACTAAATTTGCCGCCGTTGAATATGCTGGTAGCATCATAGTTTTTGTATTGTTGGTTTACATATTCGGCTTTCATCATGATGTTTTTAGTCATGAACCAACCCAATGAAGCAGCATTACGGTCAACACTTACATCTTGTGAGTTACCAACTATTGTAGCGGTAACGGTGTTGTAACGATAAGCTAACCAGAAGTTTTCTGTTTTTTCAGGGAACCTGTAGATCACATCGGCAGCAAATTGTGACGCGCTGCGGTTTGATGTTTCTGTAATGGTTCTGCCTTTTGAGTTTTCAATTGTTCCGAAAAACTCAAGGCCTTTGTATTTCAGGAACAGGTTACCCATGTAAGCATGCACTTCCTGGCTGAAACCGGGGTTAAACCTTCCTGAGAAAGCATTATAATCAACTGCCTGGGTTAATGTTGTACCTGCTGCGGTAGTTGGGTTAGACATTACGTTATAGTAGTGTGATGCGGTACGGTCGCCGCCATAAAGTGTGCTGCTGTTGGCGCTGTTAACGGTATAGAATGAACCTGTAACCCTGAACCTGAAATCGGGATTAAGCTGTTTATCGAAACCTAATTTACCAAGGAATGCAGGTGTATAGGTATTTAATAAACCTGTTTCAGCATCAACTTTGCTTGATTGTATGGTAGTTTCGTTCAACTCGCCGTTTGTTATACCACCCATAGCAAATAAGCCTGTTTTTGGGCATTTATAATAAACATGCATACCCATTTCGGTAGCAAACTCATCCATTACATAGTTTTCAACAAAGGGGTTATAAATGGTATTACCACCGTCTGATCTTCTGTAGTGCTGATCGCCATAGTCAATATCGTATTGTCCTATTACTACAGTTACATTCTTCATAATATCATCGGCAAGCTGGCTATGTAAGAACGGAAGCTTATCCATTTGCAGGTAGCCGCCTTTTACCCAGGTATCTTCGTGGTGTCTTGAAGATAGGTATGAGGTTAAATTTAAGCGGATACCATCAGCCAACTGCACATCAAAATTAAGGTTGGCCATAGGCAAATTGAAACCATCAATTAATGATGTAAGGGCGTTAACGTTACCTGTTGCTGTACCTACGGTTTTTATTACCGGGGTAGCTGTGTTTTCGTGCCTTAAAGTTTGATAAGCTAAAGCAAAGCCGCCGCCTACTTTCACTTTCAGGCCGGTAAACTTAACAGTATCTTTTTTAGATGTTTCAAATACATTAATTCCTTGTTTATTGTTAGGACGATAAAACTGTATTTGTCCCTCTTGTGCGCTTGCGCTTACGGGAATAAGGGCCAGGCCCGCTATAATTACGGTACCAAGCAATGTAAAAATTTTAGTTTTCATAATGATCGTATTAAATGGTTTTTAGATGTTGAATTATTGTTTATAGATTAAATTGTATTGAATAGTAAGATCGTTGGCTACTTTCATGGCACCCAGCATAAAGCTTGGTGGCTGAATTTTATAGTCGGTTAGTTTCAATTTCTCAGATCCTGTGCAGGTAATCGAGTTATCGGCATTAACGGTAGCGGTTACATTTAAAGTAATGGTTTGGGTTGCACCCGAAATGGTAAGGTCACCGGTTGCTTTGATCAGGAACTTACCTTTCTGTGCCGGGCTGATAGTTGCCGAAGTAAGTTTGTAAATGATCTTGGGGAACTTATCCGCGTTTATAGCTTTATAGGTACGGGTATCCATACCATCGTGCTCACTTTTCAAACTCTTGGCATCAACGGTAAAGCTGAAAGCGGTAAGCGATTTAAGCTGATCGCCTTCTACTTTAAATTCGCCCTGGCTAACTATGCCGGTCGAGGTCATTGTCCAATCGTGAACGTTTGATGAGCCAAGTACTTTAACGTTCACATCTTTGCCCGGAGTTAGTTTATATAGCGATTGAGCACGCAGTACCTGCGTTATTGATAATAAAAATATTGCAGCCATTACTATGGTATTTACTGCAAAGCGGTTGTGTAGATTTTTCATTTTGTTTTGCTTTTTATTTAATCCAAAAGTAGACCGCCCCATGCACCCAAAGAATGATGGCTGTTGTGCACATATATGATTAGCGTCATTTTTAAGGAGGGGAACTTGCCGGAACTTTAATGATTAAATCATATTAAAATGAAAACCATATTAGTATTAACCGACCTGACAAAGAAATCTGAAAACGCGGCCCTGTATGCGCTCAAACTGGCCGAAAACATGGATGCCAATATTATATTATACCACTCATTTAAAGTTTTTCAAACCGTGGTTATGCCCGAAACAGGAATGTGGCCCGCGGAAGATTATAATGTAGTTGAACACGAATGCCTGATTCAATTAAAAAAACTAGCCGACCGTATGTCTAAACATCATCAACCCGGTAACTTTAAACCCGCCATCAATGTATATTGCGAAACCGGCGAACTTGGCGCACGCGTTGCCCGGCTTGTAAACGACAGAAATATAGAAATGGTAGTGATGGGCGCGAAAAGCGATGACATATTATCGCATATACTGTTTGGCAGCGAAACAACCAGCGTACTGGACGAGGTGAAATGCCCTATATTATTTATACCCGACCAATGCAGCTTCCACCCTTATAAAACCATCGTGTACTCAACCGATCTTAAAAAAGCTTATCCAAAAGCTGTGGGCTTCCTGGTAGAAATTGCAGGGCTTAAAAATTCAGATATCATTATCACACACGTTGGCGAAACCGGCACCTTTACCCAGGGGCAAGCGCTGGATCTTATCAAAAATATTTTTGAATACCCACATGTTACCTACAGACAAATCCCGCAAGGAAACATAAGTGAGCAGTTAAATAAGTTCACCAACCTTGTGCAGGCAGATCTTATTGTAATGATACACCACCAGCATACGCTATTGGGAGAAATAATACCCGGCAGCAATAGCAAAAAAATGCTGTACAGCCATAAAACACCACTATTGATCTTACCCGATTGATATATTGCAAACACTAAACAAGAAAACGGCCGGTATTAAAAACACCGGCCGTTTATATTAAGGCGAGAATTAGGGGCTATATATTTAGAATACGGGCAAGGTTTCGAGTACGCGCGATGACGGAAAAACCAACATAGGTGTTGTGGTATGTTCGGCCATTTTTTGAGTAACGCTGCCTTCAAAAATGCGCTCCAAAAAGTTGCGTTTGCGATGTACAAGCACCAACATATCAATATCGCTGTTCTCGGTTAACCAGTCAAGGCCGTTTACAATGCTCCTGCTTTTAACCGCGCGGTAATAAATATTAGGATACTTAACCTGCGCGGCAACCTGGTTAAAGTACTTTTTAATAACCGAATGCTCTTCAGCATCCGATGCGCCCTGGTCGGCAACGTGTGTGATCAGTATTTCCGAATTGGTATACCTGGCAAGCCCGGCAAGGCAATGCACCACATCAATACTATTGTGCGAAAGGTCTGTCGCGAAAGCTATCCTGCTGAATGGCTTGAACGGTACCTGGTACGGAACCACCAGCACCGGGCAATCGGCCTTTTCAATAATTTCGCGGGTATGGTTGCCCAATAAAAAGGTATTGAGGCCAGTTCCTTCGTGCATGCTCACTACGGCCATCAGTATATCCTGGGTGTATACTATCTCATTCATCACCTCGGCCAGCGAACCGGTTTTTGCACAGTAAGTTATCAGCGGATTAAAACCTCCTTCCACCTGGTCAGCTTTTAACTGGCGGTTTAAACGTCCCACCAACTCCCTTAAATCATGACAGCTGGTCTTTTCCATAATCGCGAAATCTTCGGCGGGCCATGTTACCTGTGCGGCAGCAGCCTCGCGCGATGGTACATGAAACACGTTACACAGTAATAAATTGGCATTTATTTTTTGTGCAAGCCTCAGAGCATAATGCGCGGCATGTGCGGCTCTGAGAGAAAAGTCAGTTAATACAAGTATAGTCTTCATCGGGCTTAATAATTGGTTTATAACTTTATAAATGCAGCAATGAACGGATCATTAGTCTGGCCATGTAAAGGTGAATATTCGCGTTTTATGATAAAATGATGTGTAACTATCCCAAAATGTGACCTGCGTCAGTTTTTAAGGCCCGCTGCCTCCGTAGTTTTGTGGCCTAATCATAGCAAATACATGAGTCACAAATTTCATATTCCGGTATTAGGGTTGGGTTATTCTGTTGATACCCCGTTAAAGGTTGCGCGGTATGGCATCTCGTCGGTGGCGTCAATTGTTGATGATGAACTGATCGAAAGAATGAGGGCCTATCATAGCTTCGAAAATGATGAGCCATTTACACCCATCCCGAAATCTGAGCCCGACCATCGTGCCAAACGAATTACCGCTTACCTGAACCTGGTTAATAAACTGGTTAACGCGCAGTTTGAGAACCTGAAGAACGAGCCCTTCGAAGAGGGCAGCGATATTTGCCGCTATTTTGAGCTCCTGCCCGATTCATCCCAATTAAAGTTAGGTTACGAGCTGATGCTGGAGTATCCCGAAAGCAAGCGTAAAACCATCTTTCAAAACATACTGCGCGAAAAAATGACCAAAGGCGCCATTGATGTAAACATTATGGCCAAGGTTGATAAAATGAACTTTAACGCCGACGGCCAATACACCGGCGATGAAAACACCGACGCCCTGGCATCATTAAGGGGCTTTGCCAACAGCGACCTCGATTCATCAGTTATCCTGTCGGCAGGCATGAACCCTAAGTTGTACAGCTACCTTGAAACCTTTGCCGATTTTTTACCCGATGCCGCTGGCTATTTGCGTAAAAAGGTAATACTAAAAGTGAGCGACTTCCGCTCAGCCTTCATACAAGCCAAGTTTCTGGCTAAAAAGGGCATCTGGGTATCAGAGTTCAGGGTCGAGTCGGGCTTAAACTGCGGCGGCCATGCCTTTGCTACCGACGGCTTTTTAATAGGCCCCATACTCGAAGAGTTTAAGAGCAAGAAAACCGAAATGGTCGACGAGCTTTACCAGCTTTACCAGTCTGCCTTATCACTTAAAAACATTACCTGCGCCCAGCCTCCCCAACAAAAACTAAGCGTACAGGGCGGCATCGGCACCGCACCCGAGAACGAGTTCCTGCTCAAACATTATAACCTGGATGCCACCGGCTGGGGCAGCCCGTTTTTGCTGGTGCCCGAGGTTACCAATGTGGACGACGACACCCTGAAACTACTAACCAACGCCGTAGAAACCGATTTTTACCTGAGCGGCTCATCGCCCCTGGGTATATTGTTCAACAACTTTAAAGGCAGCAGCAGCGAGCGGCAAAGGCTGGAGCGTTTGGCCAAGGGCCGGCCCGGCAGCCCATGTACTAAAAAATACCTGGTTACCAATACCGAGTTCACCGAGCAACCCATCTGCGTAGCATCGCGCGAATACCAGAACTTAAAGATCAAACAGATACAAACCCTGGAGCTGCCCGAGGCCGAATACCAGCAACAGTTTGATGCCATTACCGAAAAGATCTGCCTGTGCGAGGGCCTATGCTCATCAACCTATATCAAGAATGGCATTAGCAAACCACGCGAAAATAAAGCTGTGGCGATATGCCCCGGACCTAACCTGGCCTATTTCAGCCATATTTACTCTTTCGATGATATGGTAAAACATATCTACGGAAAGATAGACCTGCTGATGAATATTAAACGCCCTAACCTGTTTATCAAAGAACTCGACCTGTATATCGATTACCTGCAATCCGACATACAGCTGCACCTCAAAGACCTTAACGACAAAAAGCGGAAGCACTTTGATAAGTTTAAACAGCAGCTCACCGAAGGCATAAACTATTACAAAGGCCTCATTATGCAGCTGCCCGATCATGCCGCTGAAATGTTAAAGCTATCCTACGATGAACTGGTAGCATCAGAGAACCGCCTGATCAATATTTCCATCTGAACATTTACACTGATTAAACCAACAATAAAAAGGTCGTTCCCGGATAACCGGGGCGACCTTTTGTATTTAACCTCAGATCAAATAATTTATCTCAACAGAAAAAAAGGTGGGTATTTGTCGGTATATTTCACACCCACCATTATCAATTTCATAATTCACAACCCAATCTACGCTTAGCGCCCTGCTCTATGCAATTTGCGACAGCCACAAGTGGCAGCTAAACCCAACACCCTCACCACCAACTTGACCAATTAACAATTACAATTTTCGCAATACAAAACCTAAAAAAGGTGGGTATCGGGTGTAAAAGGTGGGTATTTGTCGGTATATTTCACACCTACCATTATCAATTTCGCAATTCACAAACCAATCTACACTATGCGCTTTGCGAAAACATCACCGCTGTTGTTGGTGTTGTTAGGAAACTATATACGAGTTAAACCACGCCCATTTAATCGATTGACAAAGATCAAATCAGATAAATAATCCATCCAATTCCTGTACCATCAAGAAATAATTTGACGCAGTTTAAATTTCAGACCCAAACCAAAAGACATAAGTACATTCAGAACAAACAACTGCTGTTGACCAGTCTCTAAAAAAACCACCTAAATTTCCTAATGTAGTTTTTTTCGAAAAAAGATTGTTTGAGCATATAGGACAAATAAGTTGATGACCCTTCACTTCCATCATTTGTGGTTCTTTCTTTTTAAAAAGATTCATTACTTCTTGTTTTTAATTTTTTTCTTTACCCCGGCATTAGGTTCGTTATTTCCCCCGGTTGTTGGTGTTGTCACCAACAACTTTTACCAGCCAATCTCAATTTTACCATTTCAGCAACCGGCTTTTAAACAAAGCAGGTATTCACCGGAATTTTCAGGTTAAATTTTGACGGCCAATTATCAAATTTGTAATTGGGTTATTCGCAAAGATTTGACAACTTTTAAAAAGTTGTCAAATCTAAATGCATTCTATACAATATAGCGATTTTTGGCGGGATTTGCAAATTTGGCTCAACATTCTCAATTATTGATTTTATTTGCCGCCGTTGTTGGTGTTGTCACCTACAACTTCCATGTCGGCACGGTGATAAGTGTTGATATAGTTAAAAATACTTACCTTGTATTACCATTTATAAGGCTTCACCGCCATACGATAACCATATATGAAGAAGTACTACCTCCTAACCCTAACACTCCTGTTCAGCGCCATACTGTCATTCGCCCAAACCAAAGTGCAAAACCTGCTTTGCGAAAACAGCCCCAACCCTTTAAGTATCGACACCAAATACCCCGGCCTGAGCTGGCAACTAACTTCCGCGCAGCGCAACATCATGCAAACCGCTTACGAGATCAGGGTAACCGAAGGCAAAAATACGGCGTGGAACTCAGGCAAGGTCAATTCCGATTCATCAGTACACGTAACTTACAAGGGCGCGCCATTAACATCCGGCAAACGCTATACCTGGCAGGTACGTGTTTGGGATAATACCGGCAAGCGCAGCGACTGGAGCGCTCTCGCCTTTTGGCAAATGGGCATGCTGGCTGTTGCCGATTGGAAGGCCCAATGGATAACGCCCGCTTTCGCGGATGATGCCTTGCGCGCCAGCCCCATGTTCAGGAAGTCCTTTACGGCCAATAAAAAGATACGCTCGGCCTTCGCTTTTATCACCGCGCATGGCATGTACGAAGCGCAAATTAATGGCCACCGTGTGGGTGATGCCTACCTCAGCCCCGGCTGGACCAGCTACAACAAACGCCTGCAATACCAGATATATGATGTTACCGGCCTGCTCAATCCCGGCGCTAACGCCATTGGTATTACTTTGGGTAACGGATGGTACCGTGGATTTTTAGCATGGAGTAACGCCCGCGATTCGTACGGTAAAGACATTTCGCTGCTCATGCAATTGAACATCACCTATACCGATGGCAGTATGGCGGTTGTTAGCTCAGATGGCTCATGGAAAGCTTCCACAGGCCCTATCCGTTACTCCGAAATATACCACGGCGAAACCTATGATGCCCGCCTCGAAAAAAAGGGATGGGCCTTACCTGGATATGACGACAGTAAATGGGATGGCGTAACCACTGAAACCTTTCCGATGGATAACCTCGTCGCTACTGTAAACGAACCAGTTAGAAAGCATGAAACCTTTAAACCCATCAAAATATTTAAAACTCCAAAAGGCGAGCAGGTGATCGATTTCGGGCAGAACATTGTGGGCTGGGTGCAGGTAAAATTAAACGGCGCCGCAGGCACTAAAATCACCCTCTCTCATGCCGAAATACTGGATAAGCCGGGCAATTTTTATACCGATAACCTGCGCGGCGCCAAAGCGCAAAACAGCTATATCCTCAATGGCAACGGTCCCGAGGTATTTGAGCCGCATTTTACCTGGCAGGGTTTCCGCTATGTAAAAGTGGAGGGCGTTACCGGCGAATTGAAACCTGAAGACTTTACCGCCATTGCCCTTTATTCGGATATGAAGCCTACGGGCACATTCAGCACATCCAACGCCATGCTTAATCAGCTACAGCACAACATCCAATGGGGCCAAAAAGGTAACTTTTTAGATGTCCCTACCGATTGCCCCCAACGCGATGAACGCCTCGGCTGGACAGGCGACGCGCAAGTGTTCTCGCGCACGGCATCGTATAATATGAACGTGAACAACTTCTTCGCCAAGTGGATGAAGGATGTAGCAGCCGACCAGGGCGCCGATGGCAGCATGCCTTTTGTAATACCGGCGTTAAAAGTTGTTGGCGGCCAGGGCGCAACCGGCTGGGCCGATGTAAGCACCATCATCCCCTGGAACATGTACCTCGCCTACGGCGATAAACGCATCCTGGCAAACCAATATCCAAGCATGAAAAAATGGGTGGGTTATATGCAGAGCAAAAGCAAAAACGACCTTTGGAACACCGGCCCACACTTTGGCGACTGGCTCTTTTACAGCGTGAACGACGATAACGACGGCTCATCGGCCATTACCAGCAAATATTTAATAGCACAGTGCTTTTGGGCGTATTCTACACAGTTAATGATTAATGCCGCCCAGGTTTTGGGGAAAACAGACGATGTGGCTTACTATACCGATATGCTGAAACGCGTAAAAACCGCTTTCCTGAACGAATATGTAACACCAAACGGCAGCCTTATGTCCGACACGCAAACAGCTTACGTTTTAGCCCTGCAATTTGATATGCTGCCCGAAAACCTGCGTGCCCAGGCAACCGAAAGACTGGTGCAAAATATTGCCCGCTATCGTAACCATTTAACTACCGGTTTTTTAGGCACACCTTATCTGTGCCATGTGTTGAGCCGCTTTGGCCGGACTGATATTGCCTATAAGTTGCTTTTGCAGGATACTTACCCATCGTGGCTATACCCGGTAAAAATGGGTGCCACCACCATTTGGGAACGATGGAACGGCCTGCACCCGGACGGTACGCCCGAAACGCCAACCATGAACTCGTATAACCACTACGCCTACGGCGCCATTGGCGATTGGATGTACCGCGTAGCCGCCGGGCTCGATACTTACGAAGATGGTACCGGGTATAAACACATCCGTATAATGCCGCATATAGGCGGCGATTTAAGCTCAGTTTCAGCCAGCCTGCAAACTTATTATGGCACTGCCGCAACTTCATGGAGTACCACGGATGGTAAACTAACACTCAAAGTTACTATCCCGCCAAACACCAGGGCCAACATATTTATCCCGGCAAATAGCGAAGCTACCATAACCGAAGGCAGCCAAAAGCTAAACGATGTTAAAGATATTAAACTATTAAAAACGGAAAATGGCTATGTTGAGGTTGAAGCCGGATCGGGCAGTTATGTATTTACCGTTGCCGCGAAATAGTTAATACCATTCCTCTTTCCTGTCAAAAAACAAAACATCCCTGCCTTTTCAAAGTATACTGAAAAAGCAGGGATGAAATTTAATTTGCCGAATAAACTTATGTGCCGGGTGTTGCAGGCGGCGCGGTTGGGGCGGTCGGGTCTGCCGGTGGTACAACAACAGCTACAGGTACCACTGGCGGTGCAACAACAGGCGCTACCGGCGGAGTTACAGGAGCCACGGGAGTGACCGGTGTAACCGGCGGAACAGTCGGGTCCACAGGTGCATGCGGTAATGCAGGCGGTTTGTTCTCGTTTATCTTCAGTCCCAGGTAAGTAGCGCTGCTTATCCCGGTAAGGGCAATCAGCGTGGTATCAAGTGTGGGTAATACACCGCAGGGTAAATGCGGTATCTGGCTAATGTAAAGCGTTATGGCAATGAACGTCCATACCACGTTTTGAAAACGGTGGATGTTGATACCGTTCTGGTCAGACAGTATATCTCTTATAAACCCTTCCGAGGGCGCCTGCAGGCCCTGCTGCTCCGGGCTGCTGTTGGTATCTATCACATTACTGGCCGCGGCTGTACCGGCGCTTATCCCCATCAGGGCAAGCAGGGTATTATCAATAGGTATTTGCTGCGTGGGCACATACTTGCACAGCTCCAGGTAAATATAAGAGCAACTGATCACCACAGTCCATGCACCCAGCTGGCTTCGCGACAAGCTGAATGGCTTGGGTATCTTATAAATGTCTGTTTGATGCGCATGCTTGCGAGTGGCTTTGGCGGCACGCATAAAAGACGAAGGATCGGTAATGGAGGCCCTTAATAAGTTCGACTTTACAGCGATAAACATAAACAGCACCACGATAATGCCAATAAGCGACCAGCCCACTATCTCGTGCATAGAATCGGCCGGCTGACACCCCGCAATTGCGGCCTTTACAGCGGCATTATGGGTATTCGCTTCTTTTATTCTCGCGATATTGATCGAATCGAGCGCGGCTGTTATAAGCTTTTGCGACTTTATCGTATCGGCCATGGTTTGCACTTTGGCTGTGTCTGCCGCGTAGCCTGAGCTAAAGCCAACGGCAAAAAGCAAAATAATTAATAATAGTTTTTTCATGTGAAAGGTTTAGGTTACATCAGTGTTGTATTAATCAGATAAGGTTGTATCAACCAAATATAATTATTTATTCATAGGTTTAATACTATTTATAAATATTTTCAATACACTTCATCTTGCCATCTCACCTAAAATCATAAGCACGGTCTTACCTTTCAACAATTGTTGATTTGTATGAAAGCGGCTACTATAACTTGATAAAAATCATCAGAATAATAATTAACTTGCATTATGAAGAGGATAAATTTAAAAACATTGATCACCGCGTCGCTGCTCTTTGTGGCAGTACTGGCAAAAGCACAGACAAAAGCCGCAGACGAGATCATCCGGCTAATGGATAAGGCTACAACCGATTGGAACAAGGGCGACCTACCTGCTTACATGGCCCTGTACGACGCTTCGGCTACCATGATGATGCCCACAGGAAGAGCGGGCCTGGCCGACATTGAAAACCTGTATGTGAAATACTATTTTGTAGATAAAATGCCCAAACAAGAGCTGGCCTACAACAATTACCAGGTAACTATGCTGGGTAATGATTATGCCTTGCTCACAGGTGTTTTTGTTTTAAAAGCTAATGATAAATTAAAAGAACGCAAGGGATCTTTCTCGCTGATATTTGTACACAGGCCCGAAGGCTGGAAAATACTGCATGATCATTCCGGTTGATAACCGGTTTTTATATTCCCCGCGTAACAACAGCCGGATAAACCCATCGACAGAGAGCCGGGTGATCATTCACCACCCGGGCCGCCAAAACCGCCATGCATCCCCGGGCCGCCGTCGCGAGGACCGCCATCTGGCGGACCCGGCCGCGTACCACCGGCAAAGTTTTGCAAACGTAGGGTAAACGTAAGCAGGAAATACCTGCCCAATCGGTTACTCTCTGTCTGGGTAATAAAGCTGCCGTTTTGCGTGGTGCTAAACCCGGTATTCTGGTTAAAAAGATCAAAAGCCGACAAGCGCAACGCACCCACATTCTGTTTCAGAAACTTTTTCTCCACATAGGCATTCAGTATATTGGGGTTAGTTGCCCCGGCGTAGCCATAATATAATGTTTTTGTAAAATCATAGCTCAGGGTCCAGGTCTTGTTAAAGTAGTTCTTACCATTAACACCAAGGTTCAGCGTGCGGAAGTTATTGTTCAGGTTGTTCTGCGTAAGCGAATTATTAGTGCTGGTAATGCCATAACTGCTGCTCACTTCAGCGTCAATCACATCCTGTATACTGGTTCTGAATTTAAGCCCCTGGGTAAGGTTAATACTCTTGGCTGTATTCTTTTCGGTGGTTAGTTCATAAGTGGCAGGCGCTACATTGCTTATGTATGATATATTATTGCTGTAGCTGATATTACCGTTAAACATTAACGTATAGCGGCGCTCCTGCCATGGTTTGGCATAAACATAATTACCCGATGCCGTATAAAAGCCATCGGCGTTTTGGTATTTGGTTAGAATAGTACCGGCCAGTTTGCTGTTTGGCGTATAGCTTTGCGGATACGTAATAGTGTTGGCTACTATCTTGTCGTTAGTTTGAGTGAACGATAAACCGGCAAACAATACGTTACCCGACTGGAAATTGAACTTATTATAACGTACCGATAAGTTATTATTGAACTCCGGTTTCAGGTCGGGATTTCCCTGAACAGGGTATAAACTATTCGAAAAATCAGTCACCGGCTGCAATTCGGTATAAGTAGGCTGGTTGCTTGCTCCGCTATAATTAAAGTTGAACGATTGGTTGCGCGATACATTGTAAACAAAACGGGCAGTTGGCGCAAAGTTAATGGTGGTAACACGCGTATCTGTACCTGTTTTGGCCGAGTAACCGCTTAACAGTGCAGGCTGTACAGCCACACCCAATGTATAGTTATATTTCTGTTCTATAAAACGGTAGTTCAATCCCACACGGTTGGTAATAAAATCAAAAGCGTAATCGTTGCTCAACAGGTCATAGCGGTTGCGGGTACCTGTGGTGGCAAGGGTATCGTTCTCTTTATTTGATGTGGTATGCCCGTAATGGTAAGCATAGTTCAGCTCCAGGAAAGAGCGCTTGCTCAGCGGTTCCATGTACGATAAGGCCGCGCCAACGCTATCCAGTTTTACATTGGTGCTTATCAGTTGGTTCACGGGTGCATTGGCAGCCCCGGTAAGGTAAGTGTAAACCGGGTTTTGTGTTTGTGTTAACGATGTAGAACCTGCACTCGCATTGATGCTTAAGTTACGCCCGCGGGTAATAAACTTATGGTTATAAAGCACATTGGTGCCAAAGTTTGGCGATGATGAGCTCAACGTGGAGTTCAGGTTATAATCGCTGGTTAATACACCATTCTGTGTAAGCAAACTATTTTGCGATTGCGTGGTATTAATGCCGGCGTAGGTAAACGTAGGCGATATCTTCAGGTAGTTCAAGGTATCTATCTTATACTCTATATTCAAATTGAAACGATGATTTACCTTTCCGTCGGTTTGGGTATTACTGTAGTTATTGATGCTCGGCGAAGTAAGCGAAGTATTGTTCTGGATAGTGGAACTGATGGTGTTCACGTTATTATCCGAAAAGCTGTAGCTGCCATAAACTGATACTTTTTTACCCCACTGGTCGCGATAGTTTAAACCCGCTGAACGTGTAGTAGTAATACCATTGCTGTTAGCAGAATTACCGCCACCACCGCCTGGGCCACCGCCGCCCGGACCTCCGCCACGCGGACCGCCGCCGCCGAATGAAAATAAGTTAGCATTGGTATTGTTCAGGTTAGCCAGGGCCGCTATCTGCTGATCGCCGTTAAATTTGAACAGGCTTCCCGAGGCAAGGTAACGGTCAGCCTCATTTTTACCTACTACCGAGTTTTGCGCATCAGCACCATTACCTAAATTAACCTGGCCGAAATAACCATAGTTCTTATCGGGCCTGATGTTAATGTTCAGTATCTTTTCAGGCTCGCCGGTTTTTAAACCTGTCAGGTTTGCCTGGTCGCCATAATCATCAATGATCTGTACGTTCTGTACAATATTGGCCGGCAGATTCTGTGTAGCTGTTTTCACATCGCCATTAAAAAAGTCCTTGCCGTTCACTCTTACTTTGGTAATGGTTTTACCCTGAGCGGTTACATTGCCATCCTTGTCAACATCAACACCGGGCAGCTTTTTCAACATATCCTCAACCGGGGCGCCATCCTGTACTTTATAGGCCGCGGTGGCAAACTCTATGGTGTCTTCTTTAAGCTTTACCGGGTTAACACTTACAATGTTTACCGTATTGAGCATCCTATTATCTGTTTTTAATACGATAGCCCCCAGAGAATAAATCCCGGTGCTACCGGCGCCTACAAAGGTTTTCCGGTAAGCGGCATAACCAATGGCCGATATTCTGATGCTGAAAGCAGATTGCTGCATGTTTTTGAAACCAAATGCACCATCCATACCCGTGCTTTGCGACAGGCTGTCTTTCGCCATCAGCATGGTAACAGTTGCTCCGGGCACGGTTGCTCCGGTCGAATCTTTAACGGTACCATTTACCGTATAGGCTTGTTGTGCAAAGCTCATTTTCGCTATAAAAAGCAATGCTATAAATAAGAGTTTCCTGAACATATCCTTTTGTGTTAAGTGATTGAAAATTTACTATGGCTCAAAGAAAAGGTGTATTTACTACCTCAAAAAACGCGATAGACCATTGCGAAAAACTAATCGACCATTGGTTAAAAAGATCAAAAAAAGCAGGCTGTTCGTAGCAGTTTCATGCCTCATCGGTTAAAACCGCCAAATCGTCGATAGGGAGCAGTGTTTGGACGATCAGGCAATTGACGATCGTTTTTGTATCTTTATCATTGTTGAAAACTGAAGAAATGAAACTATTGAACAGGAACAACATATATATCTTAGTACACTTTTTCTGCTGGCTTATCCTCGCGGTTGGGGTACTGTATGCGCATCCTACCGGGTTGGACATTACCGTTACCACCGGGTTTTGGATCAGGCAAACCGATCTGCTCATCATCCTGATGGCGGTATTCTATTTCAATTATTATGTGCTCATTCCGCGCCTGCTTATCCGCCATAAGGTAATTACCTATATCATCATTGTTTTAGCGCTGTTGGTGGGTGTCACCTGCCTCAACAGCTTTATCAACTCTACATTTAGCCTTACACCTTTTAAATTTAACCATCCGCGTCCGCCGCATGAAGGGCCCGGAGGGCACCCCGACCGCCATGGCCGTTTTGGTTTCGAAACTTTTGTGCCCGGAATGAACCTGCTGATGATAGGCCTTGGCATCACCATCAGCATTATCCGTAAATGGCAGCAGGAAGTGATTTTGCGGCAACAACTGGAGCAGGAAAAAACCGCTACAGAGCTATCTTTACTCAAAGCGCAGATCAACCCGCATTTCTTTTTCAATACACTGAATACCATCTACTCCTATACCCTTTCAGACGGCGATATCGCCCGGACGGCCATTACCAACCTGTCGAAAATGATGCGTTATGTATTGTACGACGCGGCGGGGCTGCAAACACCATTAAGTAAAGAGGTTGCCTTTATCAGGGAGTACACCGAATTGATGAAGCTGCGGGTAACTGATAAAACCACGGTGCTGCTGGATGTGCAGGAAGGAACGAACGAGGTACTGATAGCCCCGATGTTGTTTTTGCCCTTTGTAGAGAACGCTTTTAAACATGGCGTAAGCAATATAGCCGAGGGCCATATCAGTATATGGATCATCCAAAATGCGACTGATGTTGAACTGATCGTAAAAAACACGATCTATGAAAGCAGGCGCAGCAGCGAGGATGCAAGTAACGGCATCGGGATACTGAATACCACCCGCAGGCTGGATCTGCTGTACCCCGGGAAATATACATTAAGCACCGGGATGATAAACGAGAACGAATATCAGGCTAAATTAAAGCTATATATATGACATTAACCTGTATCGCTATTGATGATGAACCGCCTGCGCTCGATCTGCTACGCAGGTTTATCGGGCAGACTCCTTTTTTGACACTGGCCGGAAGCTTTTCGAATGCCATTGAGAGCTTGCGCTTTATCAGCGAGAACGAGGTTGACCTGATCTTCCTCGACATCCAGATGCCCGACCTGAGCGGCATTGAGCTGGCCAGGATCTTGTCCGGGCGGAATATGGGGCATGCGCCGGTAATCATTTTTACCACCGCGTTCGATCAGTTTGCTTTGGAGGGGTATAAGCTGAATGTGCTTGATTACCTGCTCAAGCCCTTTGGCTACGAGGACTTTTTGCGAGGAGCCAATAAAGCCCTCCGTATCGCCGCGCTAAAAGCTGCCCCACCCGAACCGGCCCTCAAGGAGGAGGAGTACATTTACCTTAAGGTTGAGTTCCAGACCATAAAGATAGCCTGCAGCAATATCAATTACATAGAGGGACTAAAGGATTACGCCAAGATCCATTTGGCTGATACAGACAAGAGCACCCTTTCGCTCATCACCCTAAAGGCCCTCGAAGAAAAACTACCCAAAGGTAGGTTCATGCGCATTCATAAATCCTTTATCGTTTCGCTCGAAAAGGTTACCGCCGTTACCCGCAATGCGGTTTATATCGGCAGCACCATGCTCCCCGTATCCGATCAGTACAAAGACGAGTTCGCCAAATTCGCGGCGGGCTGGCATTGAGTAACCCATGCTGGGGGGGGGATTGTAAGAACTATTTCAACCAAATTGTTTCTTTTCCGACTTAGAAATCCTGACTCACCGACTCCTGACTTATGACTCCCGGCTCCCAGACTTCCAGACTTCCACTAAGCTTTTCCCCACCAATAAGTAGTTAAAATTAAGACGATGATCGTCAGAATACTTATTGTTTTAATTCCCTTTTTGTTACGATAAACAATCAGCCACCAACTCCCTGCCAATGTTACCATCGATAATATATCTAAGAATAAAAGACAAATAGGTACACTTGAATTTGGCTCAGACGTTATATCTAAAATTTCATACTTTTTATTGTACTGGGATAATAACAAATTAATAATAATTATTACTGTCACTACGGCGATGTCAACTTGTATATAAAACGATTTAGTCTTCATAGGAAAAGTTATTTATTTGGTTTAAAAATTAATACATAGCACATAAATAAAACTAAGTTCCGGCATCGGTTGTTATGCTTGTAATAAACCAATACGCTTATGCCCTGGTACAACGGAGATTACCCGCCAAGCTATAAAAACCAGCCAAAGGAACTTAGGGAAAAGGCGGTAGAAATAGCAAACGAAGTTTTAAAAGACGGCGCCGAAGAAGGTACGGCCATAGCCACCGGCTTGAAACGTGCCCGTGAGCTGTTTGCTAAAGAGAAGAAGGGTAAGAAAAATAAGGAGTAGTACATCAAATCTAATGTTCAGGCTAATAACCCATATCTGATTTTACAATAATTGGTCAACCAAATTTATTATATTACCCCCTCGCGTCTTTAAAAGATTTTTATGCGTTTCATAAGCATAATAGTAAGCTTTATTGGCTTTCTAAAAAACCAATTTTTTTATTTAAAAATTACGTTTAAATTTGGTCAACCAAAATTGGTAAACCAATTTATACAACTTGAAAAATATTGCCAGAAACATGCAGGCCCTCCAGGTCGGGTCGCCTGTAGATAAGATCATCTTACAACTAAAACAGTTGATTACATCGGGGCAGTTAAAACCCGGCGACCGCCTGCCTGCCGAGCGGCAGCTATCAGAAAAATTTGGTGTTGGTCGCAGTTATGTACGCGAAGCCATATTAAAGCTTGAATTTTACGGTTTATTAAAAACATCGCCACAAAGCGGCACCTACGTATCGGGTTTAAGCATTAAGGTGCTTGATAACCTGATAAACGACATCATCAGGTTTAATAAAGATGATTTTAGCGCGCTAATAGAGGCTCGCTATTATATTGAGTTGGATGCCGTACGCCTTGCGGCAGAAAGGCGTACGCCCGAGGATCTGCATGCCAT